>WNGA01000065.1_pt1 | contig 211069 bp, 218 predicted proteins | sample 5400061 | NCBI WGS metagenome assembly WNGA01 (sample SAMN13153366, study PRJNA577476) | soil metagenome | isolation source: 100 cm soil or saprolite under grassland replicate 2 | place: USA:California | collected 2016-06-15 | reverse complement strand
TGGTACGACAGCACGACCACGCGGCCACCGGGAGCGAGGACGCTCGCCGCCCAGGGCAGGGAGGTGGAGAGCTCCTCGATCTCCCGGTTGACCGCGATCCGCAGCGCCTGGAACGTGCGGCGGGCGGGATGCGCCCGGCCGGGTCGACGTCCCAGTGCTCCGGCCACCACGCCGGCGAGGTCGCCGGTGGTCTCGATGCGCCTCCGGGCCCGGGCCCGGACGATGGCCCGGGCCACCCGGCGGGACTGCCGCTCCTCGCCGTACTCGTACAGGAGGTTCGCGAGCTCCTCCTCGGGAAGGGCGTTCACCAGGTCGGCGGCGGTGGGACCCTCGCTCGACGGGTCCATGCGCATGTCCAGGGGGCCGTCGGTCCGGTACCCGAACCCGCGCTCCGCCTGATCGAGCTGCATCGAGGACACGCCGAGGTCGTACAGCACGCCGTCGGCCTGGCCGGGCCCGACGACGCCCGCCGGCGCCTCCGAGAACGTGCCGGGGACTGGGACGAACCGCTCGCCGAACCGGTCCAGCCGGTGCTCGGCGGCGGCCAGCGCGGCGGGATCGCGGTCGACGCCCACCAGCCGCCGTACCCCCGACTCCAGGAGGGCCTCGGCGTGTCCGCCGCCGCCCACGGTCATGTCCACGACCGTCGGCCTGCCCCCCAGGAACTCCAGGACCTCGTTCACCATGACGGGCTCGTGCCCCTGTTCCGCTCGATCGGACACCGCGTCAGCCCGCCCATCTCTAGACCAGCACGTGGACGGCCAGGAGCCCCAGACCCACGAACGTCGCGAGGATCGCCGCCATCAGCCCCATCAGGTAGAAGCTCTGGCCGATCTCCTCCACGATCGTGGGCCCCTGGGCCGTCGCCCTCGGAGCGGTCCGCCGCTTCGACTCGGGGTCGCCGCGCCACAGCGTCGGCTGGAACCCCACCACTCGCACCGACTCCGGCCAGTCCCAGTCCGCGATGGGCCGCGCTCCCCAAAGCGGGGACTCGGCCCGTTCGCTCCCCCTCCGGACCCGTGACGACGGCTCGTCCACCCACTCGCTCACGCGTGCCTCCCTCCAGGCGCGATGGCGCCGGACTGGTAGGCGCCCCCGTACTGCTCCGAATACCGGTCCCAGGCGGACTTGCCCCAGATCTCCATGCGGTCCCGCACGCCGAGCACGACGGCCTCCCGTTCGATGCCGGCGGCCTGCCGCAGGCGGAGCGGGACCGTCAGCCGCCCCTGCCCGTCGGGGGCCACGTCCTCTGCCGAGCCGAAGAAGATCCGGGAGTAGGCCCGCCCCTCGGCGCTCGAGATGGAGGCCGCGTCGACCTCCTCGCTCACGCGCTCCCACACCGACTGCGGGAACACATACAGGCAGCCGTCCTGGCCCAGCGTCAGGAACGCGCCGTCCTGAAGCGCCTCACGGAACCGCCCGGGGAGCGAGATCCTCCCCTTGGCGTCCAGTTGATAGCTGTGGGTGCCGAGCAGATCGGCCACGCCCACTCCTCTTCTCCTCCACTCAGGAGCCACTTTCTACCACTCACGCTCCACCGGCGCAAGGTGGAGCCGGGTAAAAGAGTCAAAGGGAGTGACGCGTGTTCACGAGTGTGACTGCCGGAGAGCCGCCCGGCAACCCATCGGGCCCTTCGACGAGGCCGCCTCCTCCGGAAGGTCAGCAGGCGGGGGCGGCGACGCGCTCCGCTGCGCTTCGGACCAGGGCCACGGTCTGCCCGGCGGCCGTCCGGACCAGGGCCGAGCTCTCGCCCTGGAGCGCGATGGTGGCGGGATCGACCGGCGGGCGCAGGCCCCGGGCCACTCCCTGGAGGGACTGCCCGTTCCCCGGAACCCAGAACGACCCGTCGAAGTCGATGGCCCCGGGGACCCGGCACTTCCCCATGAGCGCGATCGGGTAGGCCACGCCGGGGGTGGCCGGGGAGGTGGAGGGAGCGATCACGACGGTGGCGGTGGGGGCGGGCCCCGGCGAGGAGGGCGAGGCCGCCAGCGCATCCTCGAGGACCTTGGGCGGGCCGCTCGTGGTGACGTTGAGGAGGATGGTTCCCCCCACCGCGAGCACGATCAGGCCGATCACCACCCACTTCCCGGAGAACGATCGCACCGCTCGGGGACCCGGCCTCTCAGGCCAGGTACGGCTCCCATTCGGGATCGGGACGGCCCAGGGACAGCCGGAACGCGTCCGAGGGGGCGAACGGCCGGCGGGCCAGGGCCAGGCCGACCTCGTGGGCCAGCCGGTTCTCCTTGCGGGAGTTGCACCGGCGGCACGCCGCCACCACGTTGTCCCAGGTGTGGGTGCCGCCCCGGGACCGCGGGATCACGTGGTCCACGTTCTCCGCTGCCCGCCCGCAGTACTGGCACACCCAGCCGTCGCGGGCGAACACCGCACGCCGGGTCAGCGCGGCGTGGGCCCGATACGGGATCCGCACGTAGTACCGCAGGCGGACCACCGCCGGGGCCTGCAGCGTGAGCATCGCGGAGCGGAACACCTGGCCATTCGTGGCCAGGACCTCGGCCTTGTCCTTGAGGACGAGCACCACTGCCCGTCTCGCGGGGACCACGGCGAGCGGTCGGTCGGTCGCATTGAGGACGAGTGCTCGAGCCATCTGAAGGACTGCGCCGAGTATACGGCGACCTGCGGTGTTCCCCGGGGAGAACGCGAAAGGGAGGTCGTCCGGTGCCGATCCGGCCGGGATGGGGCCGCCGCGTGGGCCGCCGGCCGGCGGATATCCCCCGTCCGGGTGCTTGACGGAAGGAACAACACGGGTGTAATTACATGGGTGGAAGACGGCGGTGTGCCGTGCCCGAAGCATGAAGGGCGCCTTTAAGCGAATAAGGGGCCGCGCGGGGCGTACCGAAGAATGAAGGGCATGACGGCCGCCGTCTTCCATGGAGCCCGCGGAACGCGACCGACCTGGCCGGGGGCGACGGTTGCGGCTCGACCAGCCCCTCCCCTCGCGGCGGGCATCCCATCCCGCGCCCACATGGCCGCGATCTTTTTCCTCCCGGTGCGGGCACCTCACGCCCTCCGGCGCCGTCTGATTGGGCACGGGCCGCCGCCACGCCGGAAACCCCGGATGGCCGGCCCTGCGTATTTCATCGAGACACTTTCGTGCGGATCACCCGGCGCGTTCGGGCCGGTCGGGCAGAGGAAGGGAGCCGGTAAGATGGCCGACAGCGACCGGTTGGAGGCGGGTGTGGAGGCGCGGAAAGAGCGGGAGGACTGGGAACGGTTCGGCGCTCGGTTGGGCGCCATCCAGGAGAACATCGAGCGGGTGATCCAGGGCAAGCCGCGGGAGGTCCGCCTGGCGCTGGTGGCCCTGGTGGCCGAGGGACACGTCCTGATCGAGGACGTTCCCGGGGTGGGCAAGACGCTCCTGGCCAAGGCCCTGGCCCGTTCGATCGACTGCTCGTTCCGGCGGATCCAGTTCACCCCCGACCTGCTGCCCACCGACGTCACCGGAGTCAACGTGTTCAACCAGGAGCGCGGGGACTTCGAGTTCAAGCCCGGGGCCATCTTCGCGAACATCGTGCTGGCCGACGAGATCAACCGGGCTTCCCCCAAGACCCAGTCGGCTCTCCTCGAATGCATGGAGGAGCGCCAGGTCACGGTCGACACCGAGACCTACCAGCTGGGCACGCCGTTCATGGTCATCGCCACCCAGAACCCCATCGAGCACGAGGGGACCTATCCCCTCCCGGAGGCGCAGCTGGACCGGTTCATGCTCCGGATCCACGTGGGCTACCCGGGGGCCGAGGCCGAGATCGGCATCCTGGCGACGCACGGATACCACTCCACGCTGGACGAGATCGGGCCGGTGGCCGACGCGATGGTGGTGGCGGAGCTGGCCCTGCAGGCCCGGGAGGTGCACGTGGCGCCGACCCTCCGGCGCTACATCGTGGACATCTCGGAGACCACCCGGTCGCACCCCGACATCTACCTGGGGGCCAGTCCCCGAGCCTCGATCATGCTCCTGCGGGCGTCGCGGGCCCTCGCGGCGGCGGAGGGGCGGGACTACGTGGTCCCCGACGACATCAAGGAGCTCGCCGTCCCGGTGATCGCTCACCGCATCATCGTCACCGCCGACGCCGCCATGGGCGGCCGAGACGGCCGGGCCGTCCTGGCCGAGGTCCTCCAGGAGGTCCCGGTCCCGGTGCGCGGTGAGGCCTGACCGGGGCGGGCCGGGCGGAGAGGCCTGACCGATGCCGTCCGGGCGCGGACTGGTCGTCTTCGCAGGAGGGATCGCCCTGTGGCTGGCGGCCAGGGCCATCGGCTCTCCCGATCTCCACATGGTCGCGGTGGGTGTGGCGATCCTGCCGTTCGCCTCGGCCCTGTTCGTGCGGTGGAGCCGGGCCCGGCTGTCCGTGACCAGACGGCTGTCGCACACGAAGGTGCAGCCCGGACAGCGCATCACGGTCAAGCTCGAGGTCGAGAACGCGGCCCTCGCGACGACGTCGTTCATCCTGGTCGAGGACCAGCTCCCACCGACGCTCGGGCGCTCCGCCCGGCTGGTCCTGTCCGGCATCCCGGGCCGGAACTCCCAGCAGGTCAGCTACTCCCTGGTGTGCCGGTCCCGGGGCCGGTTCTCCATCGGGCCGCTGCGCATGGACCTGTCCGATCCGTTCGCCCTGACCAAGGTCCGGATGGAGTTCGGCGAGCGGGACGACCTGGTGGTGTATCCGGAGGTGGAGGACCTCGACCAGACGCCGGCGTCGCACTACGGGTCGGGCGCCGGGGAGTCGGCCAGCCGGCAGCTGTTCCGCACGGCCGAGGAGTTCTACACGATGCGGGAGTACATGCTCGGCGACGACCTCCGCCGGATCCACTGGCCCAGCGTGGCCCGCCGGGGCAAGCTCATGATCCGCCAGGACGAGTCGGCCCGGCGGTCCCTGGCCACGATCGTCCTCGACACCCGGCGGGGGGCGTTCGGCCAGGCCTACGCCGAGCCGTTCGAGCGCGCCGTCTCGGTGGCGGCGACGCTCGGCGTGCACCTGTCCCGGGGCGGCTTCGCCCTCCGGCTGTCCACGAGCGGCGCCCGTCCGGTTCCGGTGTCGGAGGAAGGGTTCCTGGACGCCCTGGCGTTGGTGTCCCACATGCCCACCAGGCCCCTGCCGGCCCTGCTCACCCCACTTCGGACCTCCGCGGTCCCCGACACGACGCTCGTGGTCGTGACGGCGCCCCCCCAGCCGGCAGAGGTCGCCGCCCTCATCCGGGTGGGCTCGGTGTTCGGCCCGAAGACGGCGGCCCTCATCTACCCGATCGATCCGCAGCGGCTCCCGTCGGCCCAGCGGGACAATCTCGTCGACCTCGCGTCCTCCGCCCGGATGTCCCTGGTCCGGGCGGGATGGGACGTGGTGGTCCTTCCCCCGTCGGGGAGGTTACAGGACGTATGGGACGCGAACTCCACGAAGCACCCACGAGCCATCGGCTCCTTCAGGTAGGCGCCGTCCTCCTGGCGTCGGCCACGGCCTGCGTGGCCTTTGGTCGGGTGTTCACGGGCGGGGCCACCACCTGGAAGCTGCTGCTCGTGGCCCTGATCTCGATCGGCCTGGCCACGCTGTTCGAGCGGCGGAGCCCGCTGCTGGCGGCGCTGGTCAGCGCGATCGGCCTGCTGTGGGTGATCGGGCTCATGGTGTTCCCGCACACCCTGTGGCACGGGCTGCCCCTGGGAAGCACGGTGCACGCGGTGGGACGGGCCCTGGGGCGGGTCGGGCACCAGGCCGACGTCCAGGTGGCCCCCACCCCACCCCTCAAGCCGCTGCTCATGGCGGCCCTCACCGCCGTGTGGACGGCCGCGTTCTCCACGCACGCCCTGGCCGTGCGCAGCGGGAGCCCGCTGCTCGCGGCGGTGCCCCAGGCCGCGCTGGTCGGGTTCACCGGCATCGTGATGGAGGACGGTCCCAAGCCCGGGTTCGCGGTCCTGTTCCTGCTGGGTGTCCTGGCCCTGCTGTTCGCCGACGGGCTCCGCCGGGTCCGGCAGTGGGGGCCGGTCCGCCCGTGGACCTCGGGGCTCCACAACAAGGGGCCACGCCGGATAGTCCCCACTGCTGCGACCCGGGGGGCCCGCCGGGTCGCGGTGACGGTGGTGGGCGTGGCGCTGCTGCTCCCCGGACTGCTTCCGGGCTTCGGGTCGAAGCCGGTGCTCCAGATCGGCTCCGTGGGGGACCCGGGGACGATCGACCCGCTGGTGGCGGTCTCGGCGAGCCTGAAGAGCGGGGAGGAAGTGGAGCTGTTCACCGTGCGGACCGCGCGGAAGAACGGGGTGTACTGGCGGTGGCTCTCCCTGGACCGGTTCGACGGCGACCGGTGGACGTCCGACGACGTGAACGTGGACCGGGGCCGAACGTACGGGTCGGGCGAGTCGCTGCCGGTCCAGGACCTGAGCCTCCCGGCTCCCACGAAGAACCGGAAGGTGGAGATCGTCAGCCACCAGGTCATCACGGTGATCCACCCGCCGGGGAGCTGGCTGCCCGCCGCCTTCGAGCCGGAGAGCATCGAGCTGCAGACGCGGGGACGGCTCCGGTTCGATCCCGAGCACGCGGCCGCCGTCCCGATGGACGACGTCTCGCCGGGGTTCACCTACAGCGTGGACTCGCGGATCGTCACGCCGACCTACGAACAGCTGAACAGGGAGTTCGACTTCTCGGGTCGGCAGTACCGGGACGACATCGAGCTCCCCGACGACATGCCGCCGGAAGTGGCCGCGCTGGCGCGGGCCATCGTCGAGAGGACCGGCGCCGTCACGCCGCTACAGAAGGCCCTGGCCATCCAGCGGTACCTCACGAGCGACGTGTTCACCTACGACACCACCGTCCCGGCGGGGGCGGGGAAGCAGGCCATGGTGGACTTCCTCACGAAGACCCATCACGGGTTCTGCCAGCAGTTCGCGGCGTCCATGGCGGCGATGCTCCGGACCCTCGGGATCCCGGCCCGGGTGGCCGTGGGGTTCACGACCGGGACCTATGACGCCTCCATCGGAGGGTTCGACGTCACCTCGGAGAACGCGCACTCGTGGGTCGAGGTGAACTTCCCCGGGTTCGGCTGGCTGCCGTTCGAGCCCACGCCGAGCCGGGGCAACGTCGTGACCGACCGGCTCAGTACCCCTTCCCCGAACGGAAACGTCGGCCCTCCCGGGAAATGCACGCCGCAGCAGATCGACCGGGGCGACTGCGACCTGGAGACCGGGAAGAGCAAGAGGGCGGGCGGGACCCGGGGAGGCAGCAAGGGCACGGGAGGATTCAATCCGGAGCCCCCGCCCGGCGGCAAGGACATCGACCTCGGGCCGATCATCGGTCAGCGGCCCCCGCCGCAGCAGCCCGGGACGCCGCTGTCGTGGCGGATCGTGGTGGTGCTCGTGCTGGCGATCCTGGCCGCGGCGGCCCTCCTGGTGCTGCCGGCGTTCAAGATCGTGGCCCGGCGGGTCCGGGCCGCCCGGGCCCGAACGGCCCGGGACCGTGCCCTCTCGGCGTACCGCCTGTTCGACGCGAGAGCGGGGGACGTGGGGTTGGGCCGGTGGCCCGGCGAGACCCTGGAGGAGTACCGTGCCCGGCTGGCCAGCCAGGTGGCGCTGTCCGACGGCCACCTGGACCGGCTGACGCGGATCGCGTCCGTCGCGGCCTACGCGCCGGGCGGCGTCACCGACGAGGACGCGGCGGAGGCCGGCCGGGACGCGCGCAGCGCGATCCGCGACGTGCGGCGGAGTGCCGGGGTGGTCCGGCGGGTCGCCGGGCTGTGGCGTCCGACCATCTGAGGACGCCGGTGCTGAGGGCGCTGAAGACGGCGCACGCGGATCGCCCGCTTGGTCTCGTGAATCCGGCCACGGCTCGGGCGGCCGCTTCGCCCGATGTGGCGCGACGCTACCCGGTCGGTGGGTGGAGGCGGCCCGTCATGGGAAGGCCCGGCGGCGGCGAGCCCCGGCGGGTCCCCAGCGCGGCCCGGCCCCCCGGGAGCTGCAGCGGCCGGCCCCGGCCCGCGGCGGCCATCCGGACGGACTCGTCGTGGACCTCCCGCTTGGCGTCCTCCAGGGCCCGGATGAACCGGTCCCGGTCCGCCCGGAACTGGGCCACGTTGTCGCTCACGCCCCGGGCGATGTCGTCGATGGCCACGAAGAACGCCATCTGGCCGTGGCGGAGGGCGTCGAGGATCTCGTCGCGCCTGCGGGAGATCTTGAAGATCGACTGCCCGTCGGTGACCAGGCGGACCTCCGACAGGTGCTCGTCGAGCTTCGCCTTCGAGTTCAGGAAGTCCCAGGCCCGGCGGACCCGTTGCAGGGACATCCCCCCGTCGAGCAGGGAGCGAACCACCCGCAGGGCCACCAGGTCCCGGAACGAGTACAGGCGGGGGACCCCGGGGCGTCCTCCCGTGCCCTGGACCGACGGCTTCACCAGCCCGATCTGATCCCAGTACCTCAGCTGCCTCGGCGTGCACGCCGTGAGACGCGACGCTTGTTGCGACGTGAATCCCTCCATCCGATCGTCCCCCGACACAACTCTCTCCCTCGCGCGTTGCTCGACCAGTGGATCCACCCGGGCGTGGCGGGCTCGGCCGACGCGCTTCGCTTCTGCGTCCAGTGGACCCCGGGGAAGGTGAACTGAGTTGTACAGCGACGACCATGTGCCTCGCAAGTGTCGTGGTCACGGGGACCGTCAGAGGATCGAATGCCGTCCAGCGCGACAGGCCGAGGGCGAGTGGACCGCGTCGCGGAGCGGAGCAAGGGCCGGTTCCCCGTGTCACGACGACCGGGATTGCGTTTCGTCGGATCACAACGGCCCGGGGGGGCGGTGCGGCGAGATCAGGACTGCGACTCTGTGGGGCCGGGGCCCTTGCCCTGGTTCCCGCGGAATCGCTCGGCCAGCCGGGCCAGCATCCCGGTCAGCGTGAACCTGCCGTCTGCCTTCCAGGTCTGGATCTGGTCGCGGCCGAGGCGCTTCAGGTAGTGGTAGACGATGAGCCCCGAGCCCAGCATCACCACGAACCCGGCGATGACCAGGGTCACGCCGATGTGGGGGACGATGATCATCAGCATCATCAGGAACCCGAGCACGAACGCGAAGGCCGCGAGTCGGATGCGGCGCGAAAGGTGGGTATGGAGCGACGTCCGGGAGACCTGCTTGGCCAGCCCCGGATCCTCTTCGATCAGGCGCCGCTCGATCTCTTCGAGGATCTTCTGCTCGTGCTCCGAAAGGGGCATTCCACCAATCCTCTACGAGGGATCCTGCCCCTGAGATTTTAGGACCTTCCGTGCGTTGAGGGCAGAGTCCCCCGCGCTCGTTTCGGAACAACCCCCGGATACCGCCCCCCGCGTGTCCCGATCCCGGTCCTGCATCTCCTCCTGGGAAGTGTTTCCCCGCTGACGGCCCGGTCCATGCCGCTCGACTCGCCCCAGGAGGGTGGCCGGCAGGGCCGCCCCCTGGCCGAACCGGCGGTCCACCCGGTCCACGGCCCGCTCCACGTCGCTCCACTTCCCCGAGGCCAGCAGCGCCATCTGCCGCGACCCCGAGCCCTGGAGCCCGGTGGCCTGGACCCCGAGCAGCCGGATCCGCCGCCGGGCCCCGGGCAAGGCCCGGTACAGGTCCGAGGCCACGTGGTACAGGTCCGAGGCCAGGTCGGTGGGCGCGGGGAGCGTCCGGGACCGGGTGAGTGTGGTGAAGTTGGCCAGGCGGACCTTGAGGACCACGGTCCGGGCCTCGTACCCGTCTTCGCGCAGGCGGGCCCCCACCCGGCGGGACAGCGCCAGGATCTCCCGGACGATCTCGCCGTCGTCGTCGAGGTCGCGGTCGAAGGTCTCCTCGTGCGAGACCGACTTCGGAGCCTCGTACGGGACAACGTCGCGGTCGTCCTCGCCGCGCGACAGCGCCGACAGGTGCCGGGACTGGGCCTCCCCCAGGACCCTGGCCAGGACACTCGCCGGGACGGCCGACAGCTCGGCCACCGTGCGGATCCCCAGGCGGTGCAGGACCTCGACGGTCTTCTCCCCCGCCCCCCACAGGGCCCCCACCGGCAGCGGGTCCAGGAACCCCTGGACGTCGGTGGCCGGCACGACGATGAGCCCGTCGGGCTTGGCCCGGGCCGACGCCAGCTTGGCCAGGAACTTGTTCGGCGCCACCCCCACCGAGCAGCTGAACCCGAGCTCGGCCCGGACGTCCGCCCGGATCCGTTCCGCGACCCGCCGTGGCTGGCCGAACAGGCGCGTGCCCCCGCCGACGTCGAGGAACGCCTCGTCGAGCGCGAGCGGTTCCACGAGCGGCGTGTACGACAGCAGGATCTCCCGGAACCGGTTCGAGTACGCGCGGTACGCCTCGAAGTCCGACGGGAGGAACACCGCATGCGGCGCCAGCCGGCGGGCCCGCACGGCCGGCATGGCCGAGGTCACACCGAGGGCGCGGGCCTCGTAGGAGGCGCTGGCCACCACGCCCCGGTTGCCGGTCCCGCCCACGATCACCGGCTTGCCGGCCAGCGACGGGTCCTTCTGGACCTCGACGTTCGCGTAGAACGCATCGAGGTCCACGTGCAGGATCGGCTCCGGCGGCCTGGCCGGTCCGGGTGGGGGCTGCCGCATGGACACCAGTGTGCGCGGTTCGGGTGACGCGTGCGGCGGACCCGGGACGGTGGGCTGGTCGGTGCGCTCGTCAGTGGGCTCCTCGGTGCGCGTTTCGGGGGCCGCGATCCGGCGAGGGCCATCGTCACCACCCCGCCGAGCCGCCGCTCGCGTGCCACATCTTCACCGGGGCTCGGACGCCGGGTTTCGAGGGCGGCACGGCCGGCGGGCCCCCTGCCGCGGCACGGCGCTCCCGGTGCAGCGCGGCCAGGTCGTAGGCCTCCTCGGCCACGATGCTTACCCCCCGCACGCCGGTTCGCCGGAGCTTCCCTCGGACCGCGAGCAGGAACGAGTGGAACACCGTCTTCGCGCACCTCGCCTGGACGCTCTGGAACACCGTCACGTCGATCGGTCCGGTGGCGTCGTCGAGGGTCAGGAAGATGATCCGCTGGCCGCTGCGGACGGCTGGGGTCTGCGAGGCCACCTTCACCCCTGCCACCATCACCTCCTCGCCCCCCCGGCACTTCCACAGGTCCTTCGACCTGGTCACCCCGAGCTCCGTGAGCAGCGGCTCGTAGAACGAGATCAGGTGGCGCGTCACGTCCATCTGCACCACCTCCAGCTCGGCCCGGACCCGCTCGGCGTCGGTGTACTCGCGGAGGCCCGGGACGACCTCCTCGTCGAGCGACAGCGTGAGCTGCTGCCCCTCGCGCTGCGGCTCCGCAACCATCGCCGCGTACAGCCGGTCCCGCCTGGTCCGGAGACGCCCCTCCCCCCGGAACGCCGCCGACCGCGCCCTGCCCGCGCCGGCCCCCCCGGCACTCTCCCACGCATCGCCGTCCACCGCCCGGCCGGCGCCCGGAGCGCCACCGGGGAGCGCATCGAACGCCCCCGCATGGGCCAGACGTTCCACCACCGGCTTCGACACGCTCGTCCGCCGCACGAAGTCCCCCACATCCGCGAACGGCCGGTCACCCCTCGCCTCCAGGATCGACTGCACCTCCTCATCCGAGATCCCGTGCACGTCCTTGAGCGCCAGCCGGATGGCGTAGCGAGGCCCCTGCTCGGTGTCTCCGGTGCTCGGGGACTCGGTGGGAAGCGGAATGGACCCCTGGCCCCTGGCGGCGCGCGCCCGGAGCGGACCGGTCGATCCCGCCCACCACGAGACGTCCACCGCGTGCTCCCGACCGGAGGCCTCCAACGGGGAGCCATCCCCCTCCCCGACCACCTCCACCGTGTAGTCGGATTCGGACACGTTGACGTCGAGCGGCAGGACCGGGATGCCGTGGAGGCGGGCGTCCTCGACCATCAGCCGGCGGGGGTACATGCCCGGCTCGTGGGTGAGCACCCCGGCCAGGAAGTGCGCCGGCCAGTGGGCCTTGAGCCACGACGACTGGTACGTCGGCACGGCGAACGCGGCGGCGTGGGCCTTGCAGAACCCGAACGAGGCGAACGACGCGAGCTCCTTCCAGATCCGTTCGGCGTCGGCGTCCGGCATGCCGCGTTCGCGGACCCGGCGCATGAAGTCATCGCGGATCTGGTCGACGTGGAGGTCGTCGGAGAGGTGGCGGCGGATGCTGTCGGCCTCGGACAGGTCGTAGCCGGCGATCGCGGCGAAGGTCCTCATGACCTGCTCGTGGTACACGACCACGCCGTGCGTCTCGGACAGCACCGGCCGGAGGGCGTCGTGCGCGTACACGGGCAGCTCCATCCCGTGGCGGCGCCGGAGGTACGGCGACACCATGTCCGACTTCACCGGCCCCGGGCGGAACAGCGAGATGTCGACGATGAGGTCCTTCCACTTCGTGGGCTGGAGCTTCTGGAGCAGCTCGCGCTGGCCCGGCGACTCGATCTGGAAGCACCCCAGCGTGTCGGAGGACCGGATCAGCTCGAACGTGGCGGGATCGTCGAGCGGGATGGCGTCGAGGTCGACCTTCTCGCCGGCGGTCCGGGCGACCTCGTCTGTGGCGTGGCGCATGGCCGAGAGCATCCGGATGCCGAGGACGTCGAGCTTGAGGTAGCCGAGCAGCTCGACGTCGTCCTTGTCGGCCTGGATCATCCGGTACCCCTGGAACGACCGCTCCAGCGGGACGCGTTCGATGAGGTCGTGGCCGGCCAGGACCACGCCGCTCGGGTGCAGCGCGAGATGGCGGGGGAACCCGTTGAGCCGCTCGGCCACCCGGAACAGCGTCTCCAGCTGCCCGGCGCCGATGTTCGACCCGACCAGCTCGGGGAGCTCCGCGATGGCCTCCCGGATGCGATTGGCCCCGATGTGCGGGAAGGCCTTGGCCACGGTGTCCACCTCGACGTCCGGCAGGCCCAGGGCCTTGCCCACCTCGCGGATCGCGCCCCGCGCGCGGTACGTGTCCACCATGCACACGCACGCGCACCGGTCGTCGCCGTGGCGGGAAAGGACCATGTCATACACGTCCTCACGCCGCGCGGACTCGACGTCGATGTCGATGTCCGGCAGCTCGTCCCGGAGCGGGTTGAGGAACCGTTCGAACACCAGCCCGTGGCGGATGGGGTCGACGTCGGAGATCCCGGTCAGGTAGCACACGAACGACCCCGCGGCCGAGCCCCGGCAGGCGCACCGGATCCCGATGGCCCGGATGTCCTGCACGATGTCGGCCACCGTCAGGAAGAACGCCGAGTACCCCAGCCGGTGGATCATCGACAGCTCGAGATCGAGCCGGGCGCGGACCTCGCGGGTGGGCTTCACCCCCCGCCGCTCGATCCCCCGCCAGGACCGCTCGGCGAGGACCGACGACGCGCTCCGCCCGGCCGGCGTGGGGAAGTCCGGGAAGTGGACCGTCCGCAGTCCCAGGTCGAACGTGCACCGGGCCGCGACGTCGAGCGTGGCGGCGCATACGTCCGGCCGCTCGGCGAACAGCCGCCGCATCAGCTCGGCCGGCTTCAGCCAGCCCTCGGAGTTCGTGCGCGAGACGTGGTTCTGTGCGATCGGCACGATGTTCCGCATGCACTCGAGGGCGTCGGCCAGGAACGCGTCCTCCGGGACCAGGTACCTGACGGCGTTCGTGGCCACGGCGTCCACGCCGAGGTCGTCCGCCACCCGCAGCAGCCGGCGGATCTGCTCCACCGAGTCGCGCTCCAGCCGGTGACGGACCTCGACCAGGAGGTCGCCGCCGAACGCCTCGCGGAACGGCCGGGCGGCGGCCACCGCGGCGTCGTGCCGGCCGGCCAGCGTGAGGAGCCCGGGAGTGGAGTCCGGCCCGAGCAGGCACACCAGGCCGTCCGCGTGCGCCAGCACCTGCGCCGGCACGAGCGCGGGATCGCCCCGCTCGCCGGTCATGTGGGCGTCGGTGAGGAGCCGGCACAGGTTCGCGTATCCCACCGCGTTCTTGGCCAGCACCACGATCGACCTGTCCGAGGCGTCCGGGCCGTCGCGGATCGTCAGGGTGGCACCGAGGATCGGGCGGACGCCCGCCTTCGTGCAGGCGTCGACGAACCGCACGGCCCCGTAGAGGCCGTCCCGGTCGGTCAACGCGACGGCCGGCATGCCGAGCTCGGCAGCGCGCAGGGCGAGCTCCTCGGGGAAGAACGCGCCGTCCTTCAGCGAGAAGTTCGTCCGGACGTTCAGGTGGACGAACCCGCGATCCTCGAACACGCGTTCGATTCTAAGACTTCCCACTGACACGCGCGAATCCGGCGTGCCGTCCTGACTGGGAGTCGTGCCGTTCTCGAGCCGAGGCCGGCAAATCATGACATAGCATTCGTGCGTCCACCCCTTCACCGGATGATCGGGCCGCACTCAAGCGTTTGGGGTTCTCGCGTCACGGTCGGCACTGGACGCACCCGGATATCGAAGTCGCCGTGGAGTTTCCGGAGCCGTTCATCGACGGGGATGAGTCCCGAACGCACGAAGCCACGGTCGGGCCGGGCAGAGCGAGGATCATCGGGCTCGACGACCTCTACCTCGACCGCCTTCGTCGGTCCACGGTCAGCGAGTTCGAGGGGATCGAGTTCCACTCCGCGCTGGCCGTCGCCGCTGCGGCGTTCGAGAACGTCGACTGGGGCTATGTGCGCTCCCGCCTCAGCGGGATCGCGTGAACCGATCCCTCGCTGGCACGGGCCATGCGCGCCAACGACCGCAGGATCCGACGCCGAGCGCGGCAGGCGGCGGACCAGACCGAGTGAGGGAAGAGGAGCCTGGGGAGCTCGTGTGCCTGCATCGTGCGGGTCGGACGCGACAATGGCGTCGTCGGATTCGAAAGGGCGTGCCATGGAGTTCGGTGAGGTCGTTCGGCGGCGGCGGATGTGCCGCGGCTATCTGGACGAGGACGTGGCCGAGGAGAGCGTCGAACGGATCCTCGACGTCGCCCTTCGGTTCCCGTCGGCCGGGCACACCCAGCCGCAGGAGTTCATCGTGGTCCGGGACCGGGCGGTGAAGGAGGAGCTGGGCCGTGCCGCGCTGGGCCAGATGTTCGTGGCGGACGCTCCGGTGGTGATCGCCGTGGTGTCGGACACCCGGCGCTCGGCCCGGCGGTACGGCGACCGGGGAGTGCGGTTCTACAGCGTCGTCGACGGGGCGTTCGCCTCCCTGCTCGTGCTGCTCGCCGCGGTCGACCTCGGCCTCGGCGCGGCGTTCGTGGCCGCGTTCGACGACGATGCGGTCGCGATGGCCCTCGGACTTCCCCCGCACGTCCGCCCCATCGGGCTCATCCCGATCGGCCACTGCGCCGAGCGGTCATACCGCTTCGAACGGCGAAGCCCGGTCGAGATCGTCCACCGCGACCGGTACGGAGGGTGAGCGCTCCCGATTCCCGATCGGGTCACCGGTCGGGCGTGGGGAGGTTCCACGCCTCGAGGTCGTGGGCGAAGTGGACCCGGACGGGGTCGAGGGCGCGGAGGCGGCGGACGGACGCTGCGTAGGCGCGAGGATCGAGGGCGCTGGGGAGGCCTGAGCGGCGGGGGTCGGTGGAGCCGTTCCACTCTGCCGCGGTGTACACGGCCTGGCCGGCCAGGAGGACCGGTCCGGCCTCCGTCCGGACCAGGAGCGACTGGTGGCCCGCGGTATGTCCGGGTGTGGCGACGATCGTGAGCCCCGGCGCCACCTCGGTCGCTCCGCCGTCGAGCTCGACGAGCTCCACCACGCCCAACCCGATCCACTCCGGGACCGTGTAGTCGGGCTCACGGGCCGCGGCGAGCTCCGGGGCCTGTACGTACACCGTGCGTCCGGGCAGGAGCGTGTTCTGGCCGCAGTGGTCGAAGTGCAGGTGCGAGTTGGCCACCGCCGTCACGTCGTCCACGGACAACCCGTGAGCTCCCAGCGCCTCCCCCAGTGGCGTCACCCGGGGCCGGAAGTACTCCTCGACCTCCGCGTTCCCGGTCCCCACCCCGGTGTCGAACAGCAGCACGCCGGCGTCGTGGACCACCGCGAACCCCAGGATGGGCCCGGACTCCCCCGCCTGAGGATGCCCGGCCGGAAAGTCCACGTCGGCCAGGTGCAGCGGCAGGACCTCGGCCACGTCGGTCAGTCCCACAGGCGCTCGAGGTGCCAGCACTCGGCCCGGCGGTCGTGGTACAGGTCCCACACGGCGCCGCCGCGGGCCTCCACCCGCCAGTACTCGCGGTCCCGGCCGTCCTCCCACCACCGGCCCTCGATCCGCCACCGGCCGATCACGTCCACCACCTCGTAGCGGCGGTTCCGCCACCGGAACGACGCCGGCACGCCGCCGTCGGACTCCACCTCGACCCGGATCTCGTCGTCGTAGCGCTTCGCCATGGGGCCTGCCCTCCCCACGAGGCCTCGATGACCCGAGCGAACGTGTGTTCGATTCGGGATGGAGAGGTTACTCCCGGCCTCCAGGGCTGTCAAGTGGAGGACCGTCGTGGAGGGTGCGCCGAGGGGATGTCTGCCCGGAGGGCCGGACGGGTACCTCATGGAAGAGATGGCCACGCGGAAGGGCGACGTGCCGACGGCCGAGCCGTTCCTGCCGGAGCGGCGGACGCTCACGGCGCTCCGGGAGGCCGCGGCGACTTGCCGGGGGTGCAACCTGTACCGCGACGCGACCCAGACCGTGTTCGGCGAGGGGCGGCTGAAATCCGAGGTCATGTTCGTGGGCGAGCAGCCCGGGGACTCCGAGGACCGCCAGGGACGGCCGTTCGTGGGGCCGGCCGGGCGGCTGCTGGACCGGGCCCTGGAGGAGGTCGGGATCGACCGCTCGATGGTCTACGTGACGAACGCCGTGAAGCACTTCAAGTGGGTGCCGCGGGGGAAGCGGAGCATCCACAAGAACCCGGCGGCCGAGGAGATTCGGGCCTGCCGGCCGTGGCTCGACGCCGAGATCCAGGCGGTGCAGCCCGAGGTCGTCGTGGCCCTCGGCGCGACCGCGGCGAAGGCCGTGATCGGGCCGAAGTTCCGGGTCACCGAGCAGCGGGGCGAGTTCGTGGAGACACCGCTGCCGGTGATGGTCACCGCCACCGTGCACCCGTCGTCGATCCTGCGGGCTCCCGACGACGCCGCTCGCGAACAGGCCTACGCCGCGTTCGTCCGGGACCTCCGCGGCATCGCCGGGGTCCTGCGATCGGCCAAGCGAGCCGGTTGAGCGCGACGCGGGGCGGGCTGAGCGCGACGGCCCGGGGTCAGCCGTCCCCGCGGATGAGCCGGGCGAGCTCCCGGTAGTCGCGGGCTCGGGCCAGTCGGCGGCCTCGCGCACGCAGCGCCGAGACGTCCTCCGGCGAGGGCCACGAGAAGCACGACCGGCCGGACAGGTCCTGCTCGCGAGCCGTGGTCAGCGAACCCGGCAGCTCTCTGACCGCCGCCAGCAGCTCCTCCCCTCCCGCCCGGGCCAGCCGGAGCTGCAGCGACAGCGACGTGTCGTCGGGCCGGATCTCCACCTCCCGCTGGCGGAGGATCGGCCCCACGTCGAGCTCGGGCGCCATGACGTGGACGGTGAGGCCGGTCCCGGGTTCGCCGTGCCGGAGGACCCAGAAGTAAGGCGCGATGCCCGCGTACCGCGGGAGCAGCGCCCAGTGGACGTTCATCGCCGCAATCTTCGGGATCTGGAGGATGTCGGGATCGATCCGCTGGGGCGTGGACACCGAGAGCAGGACGTCGAGGTCCACGGCGCGCAGGAACCCCCGGACCCGGTCGCTGTTCGCGGTCTCCACGGAGATCCACGGGACCCGGTGGCTGGCGACCAGCCCGTCCAGGAACGCCGGCCGGCCCGTGGCCAGCGCGACGGCTTCCGGGGCCACCAGCGTCCCCAGCTTGTGCCGGGCGTAGCGGACGCCCGTCCGCCGGGAGATCCGCCACAGCCGCCCGGCCCGCCCCCCCTTCCCCGGCGGGATCCGGACCAGCACCGCGCCCACCATCCGCACGTCCGCCGACTCGAACAGCGGCCGGAGCATGAGCGTCGAGAACGCGTTCCCGTTCGACACCACGGCGACCGTGATCGGCCCGGTCCGGCCGTTCGCACCCTCGCTCATCGAACCGACGCCGGCTGGCGGTACTTCACGAACCCCAGCGCGAACAGTGCCGCGATCGCCCCCGCCCACACCGCCGCCTGAAGCACCAGGGCTCCCGTCGTGGACAGCTGGGCGGCGACGACGCCTGCCCCGACCAGCACCACGTGCGCCGCAAGACAGATCCCGAGCGTGGCCCACACCGAGGCGCCCCGGGCCAGAAGCTGATCGTAGACGTGGCCACGGTCGCCCACATGCAGGGGGACGCGACCGGTCGCCCGCCGGGCCAGGGACAGCACCAGATCCAGCAGGAACAACCCCAGGCACCCCGCGGTGCCCGCCAGCTCGGCAACACTCCGGCCACCCTGTAGGACGGCGATGGCCAGGGCCGCCCCAACGAGGTACGACCCGCTGTCCCCCAGGAACAACCGAGCCGGTCGGAGGTTGTGGAACAGGAAGCCGGCAGCCGCCCCGGCAAGGCACACGGCCGTGATCCCGGGATGGTGCCGGGCGACGGTCACCGCGACCACGGCGATCCCGGCCCCGCTGACGACGGCCAGGCTGCCGGCCAGGCCATCCATACCGTCGACCATGTTCACGGCGTTGAGGGCGGCCGCGTACAGGACCACCGCCGCGCCCGCGTACAGGATGCCAACCCACGAGGCCGAGATGTCGACGCCCAGGCCCCACACCGTGACCGCTCCCAGCCCGACCTGAACGGCCAGCCGGACCAGCGCCGGCACCCGCAACGCATCGTCGGCCAGGCCCAGCGCAAGGGGTGCGAACAACGCCACCGTCACGCCCGCCGTGAGCGGCCACCCCCGCGTGGCCACGCCAGCCGCCAGGCCGCCCGCCACCGCCAGCCCCCCGAGGTACGGCACCGCCCGAGCGTGCGGCTTCAGCCCGGCGTCGGGATGATCGAGCGCGCCGACCCTCGCGCCGGCGATCCGGGCCGCGAACCCGAGCACCACCGCCACCGGCAGCGCGATGGCCGCCTGGATCCAGGCCGCATCGAGTCGCGAACGCGGTATCTGATCAGGGAAGGGCGGGAACCCCATCACCGTCGCCTCCGGTCCAACAGGCGCCGGTAGACCTCGAGCGTCCTGGCGACGACCTGCTCCTCGTCGAACCGCTCGAGCATGCGTGCCCGTCCGGCCCGGCCCATGCGTTCCCGTTCCCCGCCATGGCCTGCCAGTCGCTCGACCGCAGAGGCCAGCGCACCGGCGTCGCGGGGCGGAACCAGGACGCCGGTCTCGCCGTCCGCGACCACCTCGCGACACCCCCGGATGTCCGTGACCACGGCGGCCCGCCCCATGGCCTGGGCCTCGATGGCCGACCGCGGGACGCCCTCCCGGTACGAGGCCAGGACGAACAGGTCGAACGCGGCGTAGATCGCGGGCATGTCGTGGACCTCGCCGTGGAGCACGACCCCGGCCTCGCGGGCGGCGGACATGGCGGCGGCCGGCAGCCGGTCCGCCTTCGCCGGCTCCTCCGGCCCCACCGCCACGAACATCGTCTCGGGCGTCAGCGAACGCACGCGCCCGGCCGCTTCGAAGAACTCCGGGTAGCCCTTCTCCGCCACCAGCCGGCCGACCGTCCCCACCACCACCGACCCCTCGCCGGCCCCCCACCCCTTCCGGAGCAACGCCACCGTCTCCGGGTCCACCGACGCCGGGTCGAACCGCGCCAGGTCCACCCCGTTCCCCAGCCATGTGGCTCGGTGCCGTGGGACCAGGCGCCGCCCCACGGCCCGCTCGAAGTCCTCCCGGCTCTGGAACAGCTCGTGGTCGGAGAACCGGAACGCGGCGCGCTCCGCCGCCGAGATCAGCCCCCGCCGGACCGCCGGCAACGACGGGTTCGCGTACAGGCCGTGCACCGTGTTCACCACCACCGGCACGCGGGCCATCCGAGCGGCCACCCGCCCCAGGACCCCGCTCTTGGGGTTGTGGGTGTGCACGATGTCCGGGCGCTCCCGCCGGAACAGCCGGACCAGGTCCCGCAGCGCCACGGCGTCGCGCCCGAGCGTCCACGACCGCGTCAGCGATCCCACCGCCAGGTGCCGGATCCCCAGACCGCGAAGCTCCTCGACGTACGACCCCGGCGCCGAGGCTCCCGCGACGTCGAAGCCCTCCTCGGCGAACCGCATCAGCTGGTGGGCCAGCAGGACCTTCAGCGACAGGTCGATCGTGGTGAGGTGGATCAGCCGCGGGCTGCGATCCCTCACGGCGACCGCGGTGGAGGTCACGGTGATCGCCTCCGGAGCCATTCGTACAGCCGGTCCTCCAGCGGCGCGATCCCCGCGAGACGGCGCCGGAAGAAGAACATCCCGTCGCTGGCCCGGATGGGCGTCCGCGACAGGTGGTGAGCGGATGCCCGGCCCGGCATGTTCTTGGTCCCGAGACCGGCCACGGCCCACCGGTAGTGCCGGGCCACGACGTCCTGGTTGCCCGCGATGGCTCCGGGGTAGGCGAAGATCGCCGGTGCCGCACCGGCCCTGACCGCCAGGATGTCGTTGGCGCGTCCGCACTCTTCCTCGGCCTCGGCCGCCGACAGGCTGTCGAGCGGCCGGTGCGTATGGGTGTGCGAACCCACCTCCATCAAACCGCTCGCCTTCATCTCGCCCACCTGGTCCCACGTCAGCGGCTCGGGCGACTCGCCCCGGCCGCCGGCGCCAAGCCGGATCGGCGCGGGGGCCTGGCCCTCCATGAACCCCGTGGCCAGGAACACGGTGGCGGGCAGGCCGAGGTCATTGAGCACCGGCCAGGCCCGCCGGTACACCTCGCGGTAGCCGTCATCGAACGTGATGGCCACCAGGTCGCGCTCCATGTCCCCCGCCGCCAGCCGCTCCACCCCCCGGCTCAGCGGGACCACCGTGGCGGACCGCGCCAGAAACTCGGCCTGCTCCCGGAACCTCGACGCCGGGAGGTCCATCTCCTGCCCCATGCCCGCTCCCACCCGGTGGTAGATCAGGACGAACAGGCCGGGCTCCGAGACTCGGGCCGCCGTTGCCGGGCCGAGCAGCGCGAGCTTCACCGCCTTCTTGGCCAGCGACACCGCCGCGAAGCGGACGCTCACCCCGGCACGGAGCCGCCCACGGGCTCCGGCGCGCGCTTCGCGAACGGCAGCGGCCGTTGCGCCGGCACGGCCCGTCGCACCGGCCTGCCCACCATGCAGATCAGCATGAACATGAACGGCAGCACCTGGGTTCGCTGCCGGGCCAGCAGGCCGAAGTTCGACAGGGAGGACAGGATCACGGAGAACGCCAGGAACGCCGCGAGGGTGAACAGGACCATGCCGTTGTCGCGCCAGTGCCGGAACCCCCGCCAGATCTCCCGGCGACGGAGCAGGATCAGCGCGCCGAGCAGCACGCCCTCCAGGGCGGTCAGCGACGGGAGCGGCCCGCCCGCCTCCCACGGGAATGGCCGGAAGTCCACCGTGATGATGGCGGACGGCATCCCGAACGGCGTGAACGGGTTGGGCGGCGCGAAGTTCGACCCGCTCAGGCCCCCGTTGAACTCGGTCTCCCGGGCCGCCTGGAAGGCGTCGATGGCGTTCGAGTTCCCCAAGTAGGTCGTGGTGTGGGTCACGGTGAAGAACGCCACGAACGACAGCGCCGGCACCAGCACCAGCCACGTGAGCGCGGTGAGCTGGGGGTTGCGGCGGCGGACCGGGCGGAGCAGGAAGGCCGCCGCGCCGGCCACCAAGAGCGCCGTGGCGATGGGAGGCCGGATCATGAACGAGCCGACCAGCCCCACCCCGCCGGCAACCACTCCTCGCATGAACTCCCCCCGGAACAGGTGGGCAAAGCCGTACGCGGCAAGCCCCAGGAACGTCACCACCAGGGAGTCCTTGCCGAGGCTGGACGGCCAGTACCACATCGATGGCAGGAAGAACAGCAACAGGGCGAACAGCCGGTGGTCCCCCTCCGGGAACGCCACCCGGAAGGCCTTGTAGAAGTACCAGCCCCCCACGAACGCGAGCGCCGAGTGCACGACGAACCCGCCCAGCATCGTCGTGCCGATCACGGCGAACAGGATCCCTGTACACCAGTTCACGAACGGCGTGCCGAAGTACGGGTCGGGCAGAGGAGGGAATTGGAAGGACCGGAACAGCGGCGCCAGAACCTTCCCCGCGCCGTAGTAGCCGTTCGCGTCGGCCACGCCGTGGTAGACGGCCTGGATGATCAGGTACCGCAGGAGGCTCCCCACGAGGTGCGCTCCCAGGGCGGCCCACAGGAACCCGGCGGACACCGACGGCTCGTGGGCCACCGCCCTCGGGATGAGCACGGCGGCCACCAGGGCCACCAGGGCCACCGCCACGAGGTACATCTGCCCCTCGAACCCGGAGTGCCCGAGCACGGACACCGCGACCGCGACGGCGGCCAGCACGCCGATCCACACGCCCGTGCTGCGGACACGGAACGACCCGGCGACGGAGGTGACCTGGGATGCCATCTGGGCCCAAATCCTACCGGCCGGACCCCGGCGCTCCGGAAGGGCGGGCGGTCAAAACAGCTCCAGGTCCCCGAGCTGGAGTGACCAGGACGCGGAGTCCAGGGGATCCGGATCGATGGTCCCGCCCACCGGGCGAACCACGAATGTCATGCCGGCGCGGGGAAGCCGGCGGTAACCGGCCATCGCCAGGGCCCGGCGGGCCGGCCAGGCCGGTCCCGTCGACGCCACGGCATGGTCGGCACCGGCCAGCCGAGGGAACGCCCGGAGCAGCCCTGCCATGTCGCCGGCGGCGTCGGGCCGGCACAGGGCCTCGCACACGACGGCCTCGGTGAGCGACCCCCGCGACCGGACCCGCCCGATGACCACCGCCCGGAGGGGATCGCCGGCCGCCAGGGCGTGGTACGGCAGGGGTCCCCCGGCATAGCGCCACCGCAGGAACTCCACGCTCCTCGCGGTGGACAGGCCCGACGAAGGACCGGCCCCCGCCAGCAGGTCCTCCAGCCCGGGCCGGCCGATGACGGCGGAGGCCGGAACCGGGACGCCGCCGTCCGGCCCGGAAGGCGCCACCGCCGGGCCCGAGCGGAGGTCCCGGCGGAGCGCGGCCCCGGCCAGACGGACCGGGCGGCGGACTCGCAGCCACATCGGCCACCGGGCCACCTCGCGCCATCCCATCTTCAGGTACCCCGGGAGGCTCTTCGCGTTCGGTGTGTTGAACACCATCGCCACGCCCTCGTCGCGACACCGATCCAGGCCGGCCCGGGTCAGCGAGGAGAAGACGCCGCGCCGCCGGACCCCCGGCGTCGTCGCGGTGTCCACGGCCCGCACCGCTTGGACCGAGCCACCATCCGCGGTCCGGAGGCCCCATCGCATGAACGTCCGGACCCCCACCAGCGCGCCGTCCGACTCCGCCACCAGCGCCACCGAGCGCCCGAACGGGTTCGCCAGGTGCTTCCACTCGAACAGGGGCCGGCGGTCGGCGCCTCCCGGGGCCGGCCCGAGGGCCCGCTCCAGGAGGGCCACCACGGCCGGCACGTCGATCTCCTCCATGGGACGGATCTCCACACCGGTGGCCGGCGCGGCCTCCGGTCGAGGGTCCTGCGACGGGTTCACCGCCGCGCCCCCAGCACGGACTCGTACACGGCCTCGGTCCGGTGGACCATCTCGCGCAGGGAGAACCGCTCCGCCGTCCGGGCGGCGGCCTCCCCCACGGCCCGCCGCCGGGCCGGGTCGCCCAGCAGCGAGATGAGCGTGGCGGCAAGCGCGACCGGGTCGTCCGGCGGCACCAGGAGCGCGTCCTCGCCGTCGGCGACCACCTCCGGCACGCCCCCCACGGCCGTGGCCACAGCGGGGATCCCGAGGGCCATGGCCTCCAGCAGCGATACCGGCATGCCCTCGAACCGCGACGGCAGACAGTACACGTCGAACGCCCGCATCAGGCGGGCCGCCTCCTCCCGGTATCCTGCCAGGACCACCCGGTCGCCGAGCCCGGCCCGGTCGATCTCCGCCCGCACCGGATCCGGGTCGATGGGGAGCCCCACGAACACGAACCGCGCGTCCGGGTGGGCGTCCACGACGGCCCGGGCCGCCCGGACCAGGACGGCGTGGCCCTTCTTCGCGGTGATCCCGCCGACGGTCCCCACCACGAGACCCTCGGCCGGCACCCCGAGGTCCCGCCGGGCGTCCTCCCGCGTGCGGGCCGCCGCGCCGAGCCCTTCTGAATCCACGCCGTTCGGGATCACCGTCACCGGCGGCCCATCGGGCCCGAGGCGCATCGACGAGGCGACCCGGTCCGAAACGGCGATCACGGCGTCGTTGAGCGGGAACGTCCGGGCGTTCAGGCGGCGAGTGGCGGGGCGGTAGCGGGGCCACGTGTTGTGCTCGGTGTAGACCAGGCGGGGCCGGGATTCCCCCATCCGGCGCACGGCCATCCGGGCGCCGATCGCGGCGTAGGGAAGGTGGGCGTGCACCACGTCGAACCGTCCCTCGGTCACCAGCCGCCGGAGCCGGCCGATCCACGTGGGATCCCAGGCCCGCCCGACCCCGAGGCAGCGGGTCGGGACGCCGGCCCGCTCCAGCTCCGGGACCAGGTGGTCCTTCCACGGGAGGAGGTAGCACGCCTCCACAGCGAACCGCTCTCGATCCACAAACGGGGCCTGGGTCACCAGGAGCCGTTCCGCGCCCCCCGGCCCCAGGCCCTTGATCAGCCACAGGACCCGCGCGGGAGACGGGCTCACGAGAAGCCGAGGGTGGTGCTGGAGGTGCGCTCTTCCTCGGGCTGCTCCTCCACCTCTTCGTCCGGACCGTGGCCGTTCGTCTCGGACTTCGCGCGGTGCCGGCGCTCCTTGCCCTTGTCCTTGCGACGCCGGAACATCCCGCCGCGGTCCTCGGCCTCATGCTCGTAGTAGTAGGACGAGGTATACGCGTAGTAGTCCGCGTAGTAGTAGTACGAGGTCGCCGGGCCGAAGTTGTTGAGCGCGGCACCCACCACCCGGGCCCGGACCTTGGCCAGCTGGTCGCGGGCGTGCGCGAGGACCCGCCGGTTCGTGGCCTCGTTCACCACCACCAGCACGCCGTCCGCCATCGTGGCCAGGACCGAAGCGTCGGCCAGGCCCAGCACCGGCGGCCCATCCAGGATCACCCAGTCGGCTGCCTCGGTGGCCTGCTCGAGGAACTGCTTCATGGCCACCGATCCCAGCAGCTCTGCCGGGTTCGGCGGCACCGGGCCGCCGACCATGACCCGGAGGCCCTTCACGCCGGGGTCCTGGATGGCCTCCATGAGCGTGGCCTGGCCGGACAGCACCGAGGACAGCCCCTCGCGGTTCGACAGGCCGAAGAACTTGTGGATGGACGGCCGGCGGAGGTCCGCCCCCACCAGCAGGACCCGCTGCCCGGCCAGGGCCATGACCGTGGCCAGGTTCGCCGCGGTGGTGGACTTCCCCTCGCCCTTCACCGGGCTCGCGATCAGGAGCCGCCGGATGGGCCCGCCCACCGACACGAACAGCAGGTTCGTGCGGAGCGTCCGGTACGACTCCGTGGCCGGGGCCTTGGTATCGCCCACCGACACCAGATACTGCTCGCTGCTGTCGCGCCTGGCCTTGGCGGCGGTGGTGCGGGAGGAGACGTGCGGGATGACGCCGAGGAGCGGGGCGCCGGCCTGCCGCTCGAGGTCCTCGGGCCCCCGCAGCGAGTCGTCGGCGTAGTCCCGGAGGAACGCCGCCCCGATGCCAAGGGCCAGCCCGATGATCACCGCGAACACCCCATCTCGGAAGTGGTCCGGCCGCACGGGGTGTCGCGCCACTCGAGCCGGGACGATCACCCTGCTGTTGGCCTCGGCGTTAATGTCGGAGATGGCGTCCTGGTTGGAGCGGATGTACTGGTTGTCGAGATCGACGGCCGCCTCGAGCTCCGCCCGCTGCGCGCTGATGGGCTTCGGCTCGAACGTCTTCGGCTTGTGTTTCAGGTTGAACGTGTCGAGCGCCGTTTGGTCATCGATCAGCTGATTGCTCCACTCCCTCAGGGCGTCCTGGAAGGGCGTCTTGGTCTGGTTGATCCTGTACTGGAGGTATTGCGTGGAGAACGCGGTGACGAGGTCCGCAGCGCGCTGGGGGTTCGGGTGCTGGGCCTGGAACAGCAGGATCGTGCCGGCCGACTTGAGTGGTGCCACGGTCATGAACCGAGCGAGCTGCTCCGGCTGGACGTCCGCCGCCCACGGGAGCGTCTGCTGCACCTTCTGAGCGACGAGGTAGCTGACCGCGATGTGTGCCTCGACCTCGGGGTCCGTTCCCTGGACCGTCGGCGCCCCGGGGGCGTTGTTCGTGTTCGGAGGCTGGGGAACGATCAGCTGGACCTGGGACTGGTAGACGGGGGTCTGCCGATACGACAGGAACATCACGCCGGCCACCACCAGGGCGGTGATGATGAACGCGGTCCACTTCCTGGTCCACAGGATGCGGAAGTAGTCGCGAAGCTCGAAGGTCGTCGTGCGAGTCGGTTGGGTCTCGGCCACGGGGTCTCCAGGGGGCGCGGCACCGCGCAGCCGGGCCCGCCGACGGGCCCGCACACCCGTTGGGGTGAGGCTACCGGCGGGCACCTCGAACGTCAATGAACCGCGCGCCCCGATGCCGTGACGGCCGGGCTCGTGTGGCTACAATACGCCGGTTCCCGGGCCGGTCCCGGAACCCCCCGAGCAGCGCGGAAAGGACCGACACGACATGCGCATCCTGATCCTGGGCGGAGACGGCTACCTCGGGTGGCCGACCGCGATGCAGCTCACGAAGCGGGGCCACGAGGTCTTCGCCATCGACAACTACCTGCGCCGCCGGGCCCACCGCGAGCAGGGCACGGACTCGCTGACCCCGATCCTCCCCGACCTGCCCTCCCGGGCCGCGGCGTGGAAGGAGGTCTCCGGGCTCGAGGTGGGCGTCACCGAGGACAACATCTGCGAGTACGGGGTGGTCGAGCGGATCTTCAAGGACTTCCAGCCCGAGGCCGTCATCCACTACGGCGAGATGCCGTCGGCGCCCTACTCGCACAAGGGCCGCGAGCACGCCGTGTTCACCCAGTACAACAACGTGATCGGGACGCTGAACGTCCTGTTCGCCATGGCGGAGCTGGCCCCCGACACCCACCTGGTGAAGCTGGGAACCATGGGCGAGTACGGCACCCCGAGCATCGACATCGAAGAGGGCTACATCGAGCTGAACCACAACGGCCGCACCGACACGTTGCCGTTCCCCAAGCTCCCCGGGTCCTGGTACCACCTGAGCAAGGTCCACGACTCCCACAACATCCACTTCGCGTGCCGCGTGTGGGGCCTGCGGGCCACGGACCTCAACCAGGGCGTCGTGTACGGCATCCACACCGACGAGACGAGGCTCGACGAGCGGTTGATGACCCGGTTCGACTACGACGAGGTGTTCGGCACAGCCCTCAACCGGTTCTGCCTCCAGGCCGTGATCGGCCACCCCCTCACGGTGTACGGCAAGGGCGGCCAGACCCGCGGCTACCTGAACATCGTGGACACCCTGCAGTGCGTGGAGCTGGCCACGCTGAACCCCGCCGAGCGGGGCGAGTTCCGCGTGTTCAACCAGTTCACCGAGCAGTTCTCGATCATGGAGCTGGCCCAGACCGTCCAGCGGGCCGGGCAGGCCCACGGGCTCGACGTGCAGATCGACCACGTGGAGAACCCGCGGTTCGAGAAGGAGGAGCACTACTACAACGCGAAGCACACCAAGCTCCTCGACCTCGGGCTGCAGCCGCACCTTCTCTCGGAGACCCTGGTCGAGTCGATATTCGACGAGATCGCGAAGTACCGGGACCGGGTGATCGCCGACCACATCATGCCGCGGACCAAGTGGCAGACCGTGCTCGAAGCGGAACCCGCCACGTAAGGGCGCCATGTTCGCGCTGCGGATCGTCGGGGGCATCTTCGCTGCAGCGCTGCTGGTGGTCGCCGTCGTCCGGTACCGCCGGCGGAACATCAGCCGCCTGAACCTGCTGATCACCTGGACCCTCGGCGTGGCCCTGGTCCTCCTGGCCATCGCGCCGGTCGTGTTCCAGCCGCTGTTCGACGCATTCAACTTCGGCAAGAAGGGCTCGGGGCTCCGCCTCATAGCCGTCGGGCTGTTCGGGCTGCTGGTGGTGCTCGCGCTCCAGGTCCGCACGATGTCCAACACCGACCAGAACGAGCGGGCCGTCCGCCTGCTGGTGGAGGCCCTGGCGGTGCAGACGTTCGAGGCGGAACGGGCCCGCCTGGGCGACCGGCTGCCCGCGGGCGAGTGCATCGTGGCGGTGTCGCCGGCGTTCAACGAGGCGGAGAACATCGCGGACGTGATACGGGCCATCCCGGAGACCATCGAGGGGTACCCCGTGGTGGCCATCGTGGTGGACGACGCCTCCTCCGACGGCACCGCCGAGGTGGCCCGGGCGGCCGGGGCCATCGTGGTGCGGAACCCCATCCGCCGGGGTGGGGGGCTGGCCCTGCGGGTGGGGTACGACGTGGCCGCGATGCTGAACGCCGTGGTCGTGGTGTCGCTCGACGCCGACGGCCAGCACATCCCGGAGGAGATGCCGGTCCTGGTGAAGCCGGTCCTGGCCGGCGACGCCGACATGGTGAACGGGTCCCGCCTGCTCGGGGACTTCGAACGCGAGAGCGTGGTCCGCCATGTCGGCGTCCACTTCTTCTCCCGGATGGTCACGGTGATGACCGGCCAGCGCATCACGGACCCCTCCAGCGGCTACCGGGCCACCCGCGCCGAGATCCTCAAGAACTTCGTGCTGAAGCAGGACCAGTTCTGGACCAGCGAGCTGCTCATCGAGGCCCTCCGCCACCGGTCCACGATCATCGAGGTCCCCATCACGATCCGGGCCCGGGCCGGGGGCAAGTCCAAGAAGCCGAAGTCCCTGAAGTACGGCTGGAACTTCTCCAAGGCCATCATCCAGACCTGGCTCCGGTGATGCTGGCCTCCCCCCGGTTTCGGGGGCGTGCACGCTTGCCCTTTTCCCGGTGACCCCGCTAGGGTCGGGCTCCTCGACGAACGAGAAGGAGGTTCGATGAAGCGAGTACTCGGCGTTTCCCTGCTCGCCGGGATGATGGTCGTGGGTGGGATGGTGCTGGCAGGGCCGGCATCCGCGGCCACCATCGACGTCCATCCGGGCGAGTCCATCCAGGCCGCGATCAACCACGCCTCGCCCGGCGACGTGATCGTGGTCCACCCCGGCGTGTACCACGAGAGCGTGGTGGTGAACAAGGACCACCTCACGCTGCGCGGCGCGGGGGCCGGCGCCAACGGCACCGTGATCGAGCCGCCGGAGTCGAGCAACAGGTGCCTCCACGGCGCGGCCGGGTTCTGCGTGTTCGGCAAGAAGACCGAGAGCGGGTTCCACCGCCGGACGGGCGTGACCGTGGAGGGGTTCGAGTTCAAGGGCTTTCCGGCATTCGGCCTGGTCGGCTTCGGGGTGAAGGACCTCCTCGTCCAGCGCAACTTCGGGGTCGACAACGGGGAGTACGGCCTCACCTGCTTCAACTGCGCCGGCATCAGCTTCCTGTACAACAAGGCCACCGGCGCCGGCGAGTCGGGGTTCTACGTCGGCGACAGCAGGGAGGCGGACGCCCTGCTCGTCGGCAACCTGGCGTTCGGGAACGGCACCACCGGGTTCCTGTTCCGGGACGCCAACGTGGGCCGGGCCAAGGGCAACAAGGCCTACGGGAACTGCTCGGGCATGCAGCTCGTGAACACCGGCGCGCCGAACAACGTCCACGGATGGGTCGTGAACGACAACGACGTGTACCACAACGACGCGGCGTGCAAGGGCGAGGAAGAGGGCCCGCCGCCGTTCTCAGGGCTCGGGATCGGGCTGTTCGGAGGGAAGAACAACCGCATCCTGCACAACACCGTGTGGGCGAACCGGCCCACCGGCCCCTCGGCGGCGTCGGGCGGCATCGCGGTGGCGTCGTCGAAGAGCTTCGGCGGCGCCAACGCGTCCGACAACGAGATTCGGTCCAACGTCCTGTACCGGAACAAGCCGGTCGACATCCTGTGGGACGGCACCGGGGTCGGTAACGAGTTCACGAAGAACAAGTGCAAGCTGTCCAACCCGGACGGTCTCTGCAACTAGCCGCTCGACGGGCGCGATCGAGGGCGGCTCGCTCCGGCGAGCCGCCCTCGTCGTTCCGTGGTGGGGCGCGGCAGGCCCGGGGGCTTGCTACCGTGAGCCGGTGAAGACGCAGGTCCCGGCGGCGAAACGGGCCCCCGGTGGCGGACCGCCAGCCCCGGACCGCCGGCAGCGGGCGATGGCCGCCCTCGGGACGGTGGCGGCGCTCGTAGCGGTGGTCGCGGTGGTGGTGCCGTTCTTCGCGGCGACATACGCCGTCCACTCGTTCCAGGTCCCGCTGGGGTGGGACACCCCCAAGTACCTGTGGAAGACGGCGCTCGCCGCGAACCTGGGCGTGACCTCCACCCCCGTGCGGCTCCCCCCGCCGGTGAACGGGAGCCCGGACCGCCCCGGGTACGCCGTGCTGGCCCTGGTGGCCCATCGCGTGCTGGGGCTGGACGGGTTCCGGACGGCCGAGGCCCTCCCGTTCGCCTCCGCCGCGGCCTGCGGGCTGGCCGCGGCCGGGTTCGCCTCGGCGGCCCTCCGCCGGGCCCGGTGGGAGTGTGCGGTGGTCGGGGCCTCGGTGGGGACCTCCGTCGCGGTGGCCCGGATGGCCGGCCCGGAGACGTACCAGGACAACCTCATGGTGGCCGCGGTGCTCCTGGCCGTGGCCGCGCTGGCCGTGGCCGCGGCCGGCCGCCGGGGGCTGGTGGCGCCGGCGCTGCTCCTCGGGGCGGCGGCCCTGGTGCACTGGCCGTTCGCGCTCCTGTTCGCCGGGATTCTCGTCGTGGCCGCCGCGGTGACCGGTCGGGACTCGTGGCGCCGGTGGCGAACGGGGACCCCGCCGCTCCGGACCCCGTCCGGCGGGCTCATCGGCGTGGCCGCCGGCGGTCTCGTCGCGGGCGGGCTCGCGCTGTTCGGGGGCCTCGGCCCCGAGCTGAAGCGGCCCAAGACCTCGCCGCAGGCCCACACCGAGTACGTGAAGAAGGCACGCCAGGACGCCGGTGACTACGTTCCCTGGTTCACGGCGCCGGCGGCCGCGCTCGGCGCGCTCGTGCTGTGGGGGCGCGGCGAACGAACGAGCGCGTCGTCCGGACGGTCCGGCGCCACGCGGGCCGTGCTGGTGGCCTGGCTCGCCGTGACGGCCATGGCTGTGGTCCTGGGCGCCGCCGGGGCCGCCGTGCCCGTCCACCGGTTCCTGGCCTTCGCCCTCCCGGTCCCCCTCCTGGTGGCCCTGGGCGCGGTGGCCCTCCCCCGGCGCCTGTGGAACCGTCCGGCATGGCGGGCCGCGGGTGTGGCGGCCGCAGTGGCCATCCTCGGTGTGGCCCTGGGGATCTCGCAGGCGGCGTGGCTCCGGAACCGGCCCCAGATGAACCCGGTCCTGGTGCGCCAGGTCGCGAACGCGGGGGCCTACCTGGACCGGGCGAGCGTCCCGGCGAACCGGCCCGTGGTGTTCGTGGCCAACGTGTCCCGGAACGCCGGGGTGAACCTGGCCCTGTTCGCCCACGAGATCCGGTCTGCGCTGGCGCCGGAGCGCGTCACGCAGGCCTACATGTACCTGGGCGACCCGGAGACCTTCCTGGCCGGGCATCCCACGATCGTGGTGCGACCCGACACCCCCGAGGCCCGCGAGTACAACGGCACGTCGTGGCGGTACTTCCGGGACGTCCGGCCGCTGCTGCCCGAGCGCCCCGTCGCCCTGCTGCTCCCCGAGACGAACCCCGACCGGACGAGGTTCGACCGGTGGGTGGCGAGCCACGACCCCGCAGCTCCGGGAGTGTGGGTGGTCCAGGGGCCCTCGGTTCCGGGGGAGCTGGCCGCGGCTCCCTCGCCGGTGGGCCCGGTGGCCGCGGTCCCCGTGGCGGTCGCCGCGCTGGGCCTGGTGGCGCTGCTGTTCGCCGTGGGCGCGGGATGGTCGCTGGTGGCCGCCCGGAGCCGTCCCCTGTTCGCCGCCCTGGCCCTGGCCCCAGCCGTCGGGATCGCCGTGCTGGTGGTGGCGGGCGTGGTAGCCGACCGGGCCGGGATCTCGCTGGCCGGGACGGGCGCGGCGGAGGTGACAGGGGTGGGTGCCGTCACCGGGTGGGCGGGGGCGTTCCTGGTCCGCAGGGAATCCGGCACCGAATCCGGCGGCGAGCCGAAGGGCCAGGGCGAGGGGCCGGCCGAGGGGGGGGATCCGGCGTGAGGACCGCGGAGTCACGGGACACCGCCCGGCCGGGGACCGGCCCCGGCCCGACCCGAGGCGTGGCCGCGCCGGCCCTCCGGTGGATCGGGGCGCTCGTCGCGGTGGGGACCGTGTTCGCCGGCGTGTTCCTCCTGTATTTCCTGGTGTACCGGGTCCGGCACTTCTCGCTCCCGCTGGGGTGGGACACGCCGTGGTACGTGTGGCGGGCGGACTTCGTGGGGCACGTCGGCATCGGCCCCCTCGACACCGCGGCCCGCCCCGGCCATGCGCTGCTCTCGGCCACCCTGACCTCGCTCACCGGCCTGTCGGCGCTCCGGCTGCAGGTCGTGCTGCCGTTCGTGCTCGTGGCCGTGCTGCCGCCGGCCGTGGGGGCGTTGGTGGCCGAGGGGACCGGGCCGGGCGAGTGGTGGCGGTGGGCGGCAGCCGCGGCGGTCTCGGGGGTGACCATCGGGACCACCCGGCTGGTCGGCGAGAACGTCTCGAGCCTCATGAACGTGCTGTTCGTTGCCGTGGCGTTCCTGCTGCTGATCCGGTTCGCCTCGGCGGGAAGGGGATTCACCGGCGCGGTCCTCGTGGCCCTCGCCGCGAGCCTGGCCCACTGGCTGTTCATGGCGGTGTTCGCGCTGATCGCCGGGGCGTGGTTCGTGCTGGCCCTGCCCGGGTCGCTGCGGGCCCGGCGGGCCGGTGTCGCGGCGTGGCGGACGGAGGCCGGGGCGCTGGCCGGGGCGACGGCGGCGACGGCGGCGGCCACCGCCGCCCTGATCTCCCCCGTCCTGGGATCGACGTTCCGGATCAGGGAGATCGGCGAGAGCAAGCGCCGGTTCCTGCCCAAGCTCGGCAAGGACTTCGGGGCCATGCAGGCGTGGGCGGTGCTCCCGGCGGCGGCAGCGGGGGCCGTGGCCCTGGCCCGTCCGCCAGCAGCCGATCGCGGGTCGGCGGAGCCGCCGGCTGCCCGGGGCCCGTTCCTGCGGATGCTCGTGGCGTGGACGGCCGTGTGCGCGGCGGGGATGGTCCTGGCCTGGGTCACCCTGGCCGTGCCCCCCCACCGGTTCCTGGGCCTGCTGGTGGCCGTGCCGGTGGCGGTGGCCCTGGCTGCGGCGGTGTGGACGGTCGGGAGGTGGGTGGCCCGGCGCGGGGGGCGCGCGTTCGGGATCACGGCCGGGGCCGTGATCGTGGCGGCGCTGGCCGTCCCCACGGTGGCGTGGTGGTACGGGCCGAAGGACTACCGAGGCCCGGAGCAGTGGTTCGATCAGGCCGCCTTCGACCAGTCCCGCTCGATCCAGGCATACATCGAGACGCTCCCGGCGGGGCGGCCCGTCGTGGTGCTGGTGGGCCCGCTCGGGTCGTCCGGGCCGATCTCGATCTCCCTGAAGGAGCGGACGGTCAGGGCGGGGCTGGCGCCGCAGAGCCAGGAGCGCGTGTTCGTGGTCCCGGACGAGCCGGCCGACGCCCTGGCCGGCCGGTTCAGCCACGCCGGCGACCGCGCGGTGAACGACCACAACCGGCTGTTCTTCGACCTGGGGAAGGATGCCCTGCGCTCCGGCGCGCCGATCGTGGTCCCGGAGGCCCTGGGGCCCAAGGAGTTCCGGGCGGCAACGAAGGCGCACGGCGCACGCGTGGTTGCGCCGGGGATGGCGGTGCTCCGAGGGCCCTCGGCGGCGCTCGGGCCGTCCGGGCCGCTGCACGTGGTGCCGGCCACCGAGGCCGGGACGCTGTGGGCGGTGGTGCTTGTCGTCCTGCTGGGAGTGGCCGGGCTGGGATGGACGGCCTGGTTCGTGGGTCCGGGGGCCCGGCCGCTCACGCTGCTCTCGCTGGCTCCTTCGGTGGGGGCGGCGATGCTCGTCCTCGGCGCGCTGGTGACGGTGAAGCTCGGGCTCCACCCGGCAGGGCCGGCCGGCGTGGCCACGTTTGCCGTCGCCGCCGGGGGTGGATTCGTCGCGTTCGCGGTGGGCCGCCGGCGGTGGCCTTCATCGGAGCCGGTGGCGTCGGGCGACGGCGCGGAGAAGGTCCAGCCGCCTGGTTCGGACGACGGCGCGGGGAGTGCCTGAGCCGGCGCTACCGTTCGGGGAGACCGTCCAGGAGAGCCCTGACGGCTTCGGCCGGCCGTTCGGCCTCGGTGATCGCCCGGACCACCACGACCCGCCGGGTCCCCGCATCCACGACCTCCGGGAGCGTGTCGCGGTCGATGCCGCCGATCGCGAACCACGGCCGGCGGACACTGGCCGCGGCGTGGCGGACCACGTCGAGCCCGGTCCCCGGGCGTCCCGGCTTCGTCGGCGTGGCATGCACGGGGCCGGCCGTGACGTAGTCGGCGTCCTCCGGCGCGGCGTCGAGCTGTTCCGGCGAGTGGCACGACAGCCCCACGAGCGCGTCCGGGCCCAGGATCCGGCGGGCCACCGACGGCGGGAGGTCGTTCTGCCCCACGTGCACGCCGTCGGCACCGAGGGCCAGGGCCACGTCCGGGCGGTCGTTCACGGTGAACAGTGCCCCGTGTCGCTCGGCGGTCCCGCGGAACGTCTCGCCCCACCGCAGGAGGTCGCCGGCCTCGGCGTCCTTCTCCCGGAGCTGCACGATGTCCACCCCGGCCGACAGGATGGCCTCCAGGAACTCCGGGAGGTCACCCCGTTCCCGACGGGCGCCCGTCACGACGTACAGCCGGGCGCGGCTCAACCGTTCCCGGCGCTCCGCCGGGTCCACCGGCGTCAGCCCCCGGCCACCGCGCGCACCAGCTCCAGCCGGTCGCCGTCGGACAGCGTGGTCGCCGCGTACCGCGACCGCTCCAGGGCCTCCCCGTTCAGCTCGACCACGATCAGCCGCGGGTCCAGCCCCCGGAGCCGGATGAACCCCTCCACCGAGGTCCCCGCCGGCGCGTCGTAGTCCTTGCCGTTCGCCGTGACCCGCACGCCTTCGAGTGTAGGGCGAGGTCGCGACCGGTCCCGGTGGGGCTACGCCTCGACGGGCCGGGTGCGGCGGCCCCGCCGGACCTGGCGAACGACGAACCACGCCACGGCGATCAGGGCCAGGATCGGGAGCAGGTAGCCGATCCCGACCACGATCGAGAAGATCACGCCCAGGAACCCGGCCACGCCGCGCTCCAGGGCCTCGCCCAGCTTGGGCTTCTCGACCGTCGCGACCTCCGCCGGCTTGGCGCCCTTCTCGGACATCGACAGCTGGATGGTCCCCAGGTCGGCCCGGTTCTTCAGCAGGCGCAGCTGCCCCCGCAGCTCCTCGATCCGGAGCTCGACGTCGGACAGGACGCCGTTCACCCGCAGCGTGGAGGTCACGTCCGGCGCCTCCGCGAGCAGCTTTCGGAGCGACCGCTCCTGGGCCTCGGCGTTGCGCAGGCGCGCCCCGAGGTCCACGAACCGCGCCGTTACGTCCACGCCCGAGACCACCTCGCGCAGCGGCTTCCCGAGCGCCCGGAGGTCCCCCAGCGCCAGCGAGAACCGGTCCGCCGGAACGCGCATGACCATGGACCCGGAGCGCCGATCCGTGCCGGACGTGGTGGAGGTCTGGACGTACCCGCCGTACCGCTCGGCGATCGCCGTGGCCTCCGAGAACTGGTCCGAGAAGGTCCCCTGATCGACTTCTACGTCGATCTCCCCGGTCTTGATGACGTTCGGCCCCACCGCCGGCACCCCGTCCGGGAGCCGCGTGTCGCCGATCCGAACCGCTTCCTGAGTGGTGGCCGGGATGTCTTCGACGAGATTGGCGAACCTCCGCGAGTCGGCGACTGAAAGTCCCTTGTCGTTCAACGGGGCGTACCTGTTGTAGCCGGACGGGACTGTTGCAGCCGGACGCCGTCCGGCCCCGACCTTCCTTTCCGGCCCGCCGGTGTGGCCGGCCGCGTAGCCGATCACGCCGGCCACGCCCAGGATGGCCGTCGTCGAGGCCGCGACAAGCTTCCATCTGGCCCTCGGACGTCGGGTCGGACGGATGCCCCCCGCCGTAGGCATGAGCGCCCTGAGGCTCGGCACCCTGCGGCACCTCGACGCCTCGTGGGCGGCCGCGTCCATGAGGTCCTCGCGCAGCTCGTGCAGGAACTCGATCTCGGTCTTCACGTCCTGCCTCCCGCCTTCACGTCGACCGGCTCGCGGTCGGATCTGTCATCGGTCTCGTCATCCACGGCGTCGGCGCCTCGTCGTCGACGGCGTCTGCCGTGTCGCCGTCGATGCCCACCTCCCGCAGCAGCGTTCCCAGGCGGCGGAGGCCCCGGCTGACCCGGGCCCGGGCGGTCTGCTCGCTCAGGCCGGTGAGCACGGCGACCTCCGAGTACGTCCGGCCCTCCACCACCCGCAGGTTCACCGCTTCCCGCTGATCCTCGGACAGCAGCGCGAACGCCCGCGCCACCTGGCCCCGGACCTCCTCGCCGTCCATCAGCTCCTCGATCCGGTCGTAGTCCTCCTCGGACAGCTCCCGCTCCGGGATCCCCAGGCGCCGCCGGGCCTTCGCCGCGACCGCCCCCGATCGGTGGAACCGCGACAGCTGGTGCCGGGCGATCCCGTACAGCCACCCCACCGCGCCCGCCCCCTGGGGCCGGAATCGGTGCCTCGACACGAACGCCTGGGCAAACGTCTCCGCCGTCAGCTCCGCCGCGGTCTCCCTACTATGCCGCGACCCCCGTCCCGTGTGACAGCCGCCTCGCCGACCTCGCTTCCCCGCGTGCCCTTCCCTCCACCCTCGGGCGGCCGGTACCCTGTGTCCGTTCGGACTCGGGAGGTTCCAACTGCAGGAAGTGAATCGGATCCTGGTGGCCACGGACCGTTCGAAGACGGCCACGAAGGCCGCGGGCTGGGCGGCCCGGATGGCGGCGAACTACGGCGCCGAGCTGGTGCTCCTGCAGGTGGTCGTGCCGGAGGACGGGCAGAAGCCGGACACCGGGGCCACCGAGGCGGCCGCCGTGGCCGACGCGCTGCCGGCGCTGCAGGACCTCGCGGCGCAGCTGGCCGGGCCGAAGGGCCGGGCCCGGGTGACGGTGGACTCCGACCCCGCACGCGCCATCGTCGAGGTGGCGGACGAGGAGGGCGTCGACGTGGTGGTGGTGGGCAACCTCGGGATGGGGGGCCGGAAGAAGTTCCTGCTGGGCAACGTCCCGAACCGGGTCTCCCACAACGCCCGGTGCACGGTGATCATCGTGAACACCGCGCCGGGCGAGGAGCCCCGGATCATGCCGGCCCGCACCGACCTCCAGGCGGGCGGGCTGGCGGCCGAGGAGGAGGCCGTCCAGGGCTCCCTGCTCGGGCGGGCCGCACGGATCGGCCGGGTCATGGGCAAGTACGGCGTCCGAGAGGTGTTCTCCCCCGACGACGCCGACGGCGACGCCACCAGCCGCGAGCGGGCCCGGGCCCTGCGGGGGGCCATGGACGAGCTCGGGCCGACGTTCGCCAAGCTCGGTCAGATCCTCTCCACCCGCCCCGACCTCATGCCGCCGGCGTTCGTCGAGGAGCTGGCCACGCTCCAGGACCGCGTGACCCCGCTCACCGAGGAGGCGGTCGTCGAGGTCATGGAGCAGGAGCTGGGCGTCCCGTGGGAGGACGTCTTCGCCTCCATCGAATCCGAGCCCATCGCCGCTGGCACGATCGCGGAAGTCCACCGGGCCACGCTGGAGACCGGCGAGCGCGTAGTGGTGAAGGTCCAGCGCCCCACGGCCCGGCGGGACATCCTCCAGGACCTCGGGCTGCTCGAGCGGTTCGCCGAGAAGACCAAGCACCGGCCGGCGTTCCGGCAGGTGTTCGACATGCCGGCCATCATCCAGCACCTGTCGGAGTCGCTCCGGCGCGAGCTGGACTTCCGCCAGGAAGCCCGGAACATCGAACGGATGCGCCAGGTGCTGGAGCCGTACGACCGGCTGGACGTCCCGCGCGTCTACACCGACTACTCCACCGACCGGCTGCTGGTGATGGAGGAGATCCAGGGGATCCCGATCCGCGACATCCCCGAGGGGACCGAGCGCAAGGAGGCGGCCCGGCAGCTGCTGGAGTCGTATTACCGCCAGATCCTGGAGGACGGGTTCTTCCACGCCGACCCGCACCCCGGGAACCTCATGTGGTGGAACGACCGCATCTACTTCCTGGACTTCGGGATGGTCGGCGAGGTCGGCCCGGACGTCCGCGAGCTGCTCCTGCTCCTGCTGCTGGCCTTCTCGCAGAGCGACGTGGCGTTCCTGGCCGACGTCACGCTGATGCTGGCCGGCGAGGACCAGAAGGTCGAGGTGGACATCGACGCGTTCCGGGAAGACCTGGGACGGCTCATGGCGAGGTACCGCGACGTGTCGCTGCGGGAGATCCAGCTGGGCCCCATCCTGCAGGAGGTCACCGAGATCTCGATCCGCCACGACGTCCGGCTGCCATCCTCGCTGGCCCTGACCGGCAAGGCCCTGGCCCAGATGCAGCTGGCCACCGCCGAGCTGGACCCGGAGCTGGACCCGTTCGCCGTGGCCGGCCAGTTCGTCCTGAAGCGCCTCACCGGCCGGCTCCGCGACCGGGTGAACCCCGGCAAGCTCTTCTACGAGGGCCAGAAGCTCCGGGTCCGCCTGGGCCGTCTGGTGGAGGCCGTCGAACGACTGGCCGGCGCCCGCCCGGGCCCCAAGCTCCAGGTCCACTTCCGGGGGACCGAACGCCTGGAGGAAACGATCCGCCGGGTGGGCCGCCGGCTGTCCCTGGCCATCTCGGCGGGCAGCGCGCTGGTGGCCACCGCGCTCACGGCGGCGTCCTCGCGGGTGGCCGGGTGGGTTCCGTGGGTCCTGGGGGTCACCGGCGGCCTGCTGGTCTCCGCGCTGGTCGTCGACCTGATCCGCCGCCGGCGGTAGCGGATCCCGCGGTCAGGCCCCCGGCTGGGAGCGGTCAGCCCTCGGCTCGGGACCGGTCAGGCGAGCGGTCGCCGTCGGAGCCGAGGCCCAGGCCCACCGCCGGCTCCTTCGGCCGAGACGCCAACCGGCTGGTCCGGTCGCTGTCGGCGGCCGCCTTCTCGAGGGCCTTCTTCGACGAGGGGCCCGAGCGGATCGCCCTCAGGAGCTTGCGCTCCACCACGGCCGCCACCACGGTCATCATCCCGCCGAGGACGGCTCGTTCGAGCCACAGGCGGATCCGGCGTCGGCGGGCGCGCTTGCCGGAACGGGGGCGCTTGGTCGAAGGCATTGCGGCGAACAGGCTACCCGGCCGGGACCCGCCGGGCGATCGCGACACAGCACTCCCCCGGCTGGTCGACCATCTCGGCGGCCAGCGCCGAGCCCGACCCCAGGCCCTCCATGACCCCGGCCAGGAGCGCGTGGTTCATCGCGCAGATCAGATCGGGGTGCCGGCGGGCCAGCGCGTGGAAGGGGCAGTTCCGAAGGAGCACGCGATCGCCCCGGCGCTCGGGCTCGAATCCCATCCGGGCCAGCGCGTGGCGGGCGTCCGCCAGGGGTTCGTCCGCCGGCGGGCCCAATTCCCGCATGGCCCGCCCCAGGATCTCCCCTTCCCGGGCGGCCACCCGGCGGACGGTCGCCTCCGGCGACTCCTGCTGCCGGCGGACCTCCACAGACCGGGCCAGGATGTGGCCGGCCAGCTCGGACCGGTCCTCCGGGAGGCTCACGTGGAACCTCGCGGAGGAGGGCCGGTACACCTTCGCCGGGCGCCCGGCGCCCCGCCCGGTCCGGCCGCTCAGCCGCCGGTAGCCGGCCTCGAGGAGTCCCGCGGCCGCCAGGCGATCGAGGTGGAAGGCCGCCAGGCTCCGTGAGACCCCGCACGCCTGCGCGGCCTCGTCCCGTCCCACCGCTTCCCGCCGGTCCCGGATGTACTCGAACAGTCGCCGTCGGACCGGTTCGTCGAGCAGAGCGAGGACCTCGAGATCGGTCGGAGAGGGCGCGTTCACGAACGAGATTCTAATACCAGCGAATGTTGGCGATACGGGGCCCTGTTCCTGGCGATCCCGGGGTCGTTCCCGCGGGCCGGCTGATCGTCCGGCCGCCCGGATTCAGCCCGCCGCCGTCGCCGAGGGCCACATCTCGATGACCATCGTCATCCGGCCGGTGGTGATCACCGAGAACCCCGGTCCCTCCGAGTCGAACGACTGCGCGCCCACCGTGAACGAGTACTCGGTGCCCGCTCCCGGCAGGCCGCGCTCCACCCACGTGAGGCTGGTCGAGATCCGACGCCCTTCCGAGTTCAGCGGATAGGAACCCGGCCGCATGTTCGGGCTGCGGTCCCCCGAGGGCGAGAAGTCCACGACCAGGAATCCCCGGTCCTCCGGCGACGTCCGGTACCGGAAGCTCAGCGTGACCGTCACGTCCACGGCCTGGGCCTCCGCCGGCGCGGTCACCGTCCCCAACGTGACCGGCTTCGACGTGCAGCGGTCGGGGATGCACTCGGCGGTCGGCCCCTGCGGAAGGTTCCGCACGAGACGGATGGCCCCGGCAGACTGGGGCTGCGCCTCGCGCGTGCTGCCCACAGACCCGGGCCCCACCCTGGTCTGGCGGGCCCCGGCCGCCGCCGCCCCTGTCAGGATCAGCGCGATCAGCGTCAACAGCGCCACGGAACGTCGCATACGGGTCTCCTTCCGCTGGGGAACCGTCCTCTCAGACGCTGGACGTCGAGCCGATGATCCGCCTGCGCGGCGGGAACCGCCACACGAGCCGGCTCGGTCAGGCGCCGTTCGAGCGGGAGAGCATGGCCTCCGCGGACGGCGTCACGCGAGACCAGTCCTCCCACACGGGGTCGTAGCCCAGCTCGCGGAGCTTCGCCGCGACCTCCCGCGGCGACCGGGTGTCGGCCACCTCGAACTGCTCGGTGGCCTCGTCGGGGTGCTCGTAGCCACCGGGATCGGTGTGCGACCCGGCGCTCGTGTGGGTGACGCCGACCTGGAACAGCCCGTCGCGGAACTCCGCGGCCTCCCGCGCGGAGATCACGATCCCCACGTCCGGGAGCAGCAGTCTCAGCGCGCAGATCAGCTGGACCAGCTCGCGGTCGGAGATCTCCATTCTCGGCTGGTACCCCGCCGCGCTGGGCCGCATCCGAGGCACGCTGACCGTCACCTGCGAGCGCCAGTACCGCTTCATCAGGAACCGGGCGTGCGCGGCCACGGCCAGGGCCTCGTACCGCCAGTCGTCGTGCAGCCCGAACAGCGCACCGATGCCGACCCGCCGCATCCCGGCCCGGGCCGCTCGTTCCGGCCCCAGGAGCCGCCAGCGGTAGTGGCGCTTGCGGCCGGCCAGGTGAACGCGGCCGTATGTCTCCGGGTGGTACGTCTCCTGGTAGATCACCACCCCCTCGCACCCGGCCGCGGCCAGGCGGCGGTACTCATCCTCGCTCCACACCTGGACCTCGATGGCCAGCTGCGGGACCTCGTTCGCCAGGAGCCGGATGCGATCCTCCAGGAACTCGACGCCAGTGAGCCGCTCGTGCTCGCCGGTCAGGAGCAGGATCGAGCGGAACCCGTCGCGGAGCAGGTGACGGGCCTCCTGCAGCGTCTCCTCCGGCGAGAGCGTCTTCCGCGCGATGGGGAGCTCCCGGGCGAACCCGCAGTACGCGCACGTGGTCAGGCACTCGTTCGACAGGTACAGCGGGGCGTACATCCGCATGGTCCGGCCGAACCGCCCTGTCGTGAGTCGCCGGGAGGCGTCGGCGATGTCCGGCAGCCGCTCCCCCGCCGCCCGCGAGAGCAGCGCCGCGAAGTCGTGCAGCGTCAGCTCCAGCGGGTGGGCGGCGAGCGCCGCGGCCACGCGCTGCGACGAGGCGTCGTTCGCGACGCGGAGCAGCTCGTCGAACGGCAGGTGCTCCAGCTCGTCGGCGAAGGTCACGGCGGGCTGGGGATCGGCGAACCCGTCGCCGTGCCGGTCGGCCGGGTGCTCGACCGGCGTCAGCCCCCGGCCCCCGGTGCGGATCACGGCCCGGGTCATGTCACGGCTCCGTCATCGCGGCATCGGCCTGCGACGTCACCAGCTTCTCCAGGAACCCGGTGAGCGGGCTCGACGCCTCGGCCCGTTCCAGCTCGGGCGCCCGGCCGGCCAGGTACGCCCGCCGCCCCGCCTCCGTGCCCTGGGCGAACGCGCGAGCCATTTCCACGGGATCGGCGGCCACGGCGATCGCGGTGTTCACCAGCACGGCATCGCACCCCAGCTCCATCGCCTCCGCGGCGTGGGACGGCGCGCCGAGCCCGGCGTCCACCACCACCGGCACCGTGGCCTGCTCCACGATGATCTGCACCGCGTCGCGGGTCCGGACCCCCTTGTTCGACCCGATCCACGACCCCAGCGGCATGACCGTGGCGCACCCCACCTCCTCCAGGCGCTTGGCCAGGACGGGGTCGGCGCCGATGTACGGCAGCACGGTGAAGCCGTCCCGGACCAGCAGCTCGGCGGACTTCAGCGTCTCCACGGCATCGGGCAGGAGGTAGCGGGGTTCCGGCGTGACCTCGAGCTTGATCCAATCCGGGAGCCCGGCGGCGCGGGCCAGGCGGGCGATTCGGAGGGCCTCCCCGGCGTCCACGGCGCCGGACGTGTTCGGCAGGATCAGGTACCGGGCCGGGTCGACGAACTCCAGGATGTCCGGCCCGCCGGTGGCGTCGAGGTCCACCCGGCGCAGGGCCACGGTGACCATCTCGGTCCCGCTCGCGGCCAGCGCGTCGCGCATCACCTCGAACGAGCCGAACTTGCCCGTGCCCACGACGAGCCGCGAGCCGAACTCGCGCCCGGCGATGATCAGAGGATCCAGTGCCATCCCATGCGGGAGCGTCGCTCCCCGCAGCCTCCCTTCGCCCGCATTACCGGGATCAGGTCTCTCGGGTCGCCGGCAGGCTAGCCGGCCTCTCAGCCCGGTTCCCCGAGCTCCCCGGTGTCCAGCTTCGAGTATACGGCGGGCCGTCTAGCCGGAGCGCAGGTGCCGCCGGAGGGCCTCGAGCCGTTCGTCCCACTCCCCTCCGACGCCGGCCATCCAGCTGACCGCCTCGTGCATGGGCGGCGGGGTCAGCCGGTACCGGACCTCGCGGCCCTCGCGGGCGCCGGTGACCAGCCCGGCCTCGACCAGCGCGGCGAGGTGCTTCGACACGGCCTGGCGGGTGACGGGGAGCTCCGCGGCGAGCTCCGTGGCGGTCACCGGTCCGGAGTGCGACACCATCGAGACCACCTGCCGCCGGGTGGGGTCGGACAGGGCCTGGAACACGGCGCCGACCCGCTCGTCGTCGGCGGTCATCGAGCGACCGCCTGCAGTTCGCTCAGGTCCGCCGGCGGGCGCGCGAGGAACGCGATGGCCACCAGGGAGGCGTCGAGGTCGGCGGCGGCGGCCGCATCGGGGCGGCGGATCATCGGGGGGGCCTCCCGCACGGTGAGGACCGTTCGATCGGCCAGGGATTCCACCAGGAACTCCACCCGGGAGCTGGGGCCGGGCACCCTGCCGGGTCCCCCGCCCTGGACGACACCCTGCACGCCGCGGCGGCCCTCCTCGAACGGCCACCACCGGAAGGCCAGCCGCCGTCCCGGATCGACGGCCTCCACCACGAGCCGGCGGGACGCGCCGTCGTCGCGGGTCACGGTGCCCCGGCCGCCGGGACGGACCTCCACCTCGACCCGGCCCCCGAGCCACGCGGACAGCCGATCGGGCTTGGTGAGCGCCGACCACACCTCCTCGCGATCGGCATCCAGGGACACCTCCCGGACCACCGCCGTGTCCTCGGTTCCCTCACCCATTCGCGCAACCTCCCGGTTGCACTTGGCCGGATCGTTTCGGTAGGATGTGCAACCGAACAGTTGCACTCTAGCCGATCGAGGAGGTTCTTTCCAGTGGACACGCCCCCCATCGGACGCGCCGAGCCCGCCCGCACCGAAGCCGAGGTCCTTCCCCTCGAGGAGTTCACCTACCGGCGGCTGTTCGCCGAGCGCATGGTGTTCCTCCGGGGCGAGATCAAGGACAGCGTGGGCGACGACATCGCCGCGCAACTGCTCGCGCTCGACGCCGTGTCCGACGACGACATCACGCTGTTCATCGACTCCCCCGGCGGCGACGTCACCGGCCTGTTCGCCATCCACGACACCATGCAGCTGGTCCGGTCGAGGGTCCACACCAGGTGCGTCGGCATGGCGGCGTCCAGCGCGGCGGTCATCCTCGCGGCGGGGACAGGTGTTCGCTCGGCGACGCCGAACGCGCGCATCCTGATCCACCAGCCCCACGGCGGGATCCAGGGGACCGCGAGGGACATCGAGATCCACGCGAAGGAGTTCATGTTCCTCCGCCGGCGCGTCGACGAGATCCTGGCCGAACGAACCGGTCAGCCCATCGAGCGCATCCGGGAGGACACCGATCGCGACTTCTGGCTGACCGCCGAGGCCGCCAAAGCCTACGGCCTGATCGACGAGATCCTGACCCGCAAGCCCGCCCTCGTTCGAACCACCTGAAGAGGGAACCCGATCCCGCCGCGCGCGGTAGAACAACCACGACGATGAAGCGCGCCCTCGTGCTCCTGACGGTGCTGGTGGCCTGCACGTCGGCCGGCTCGGGCCCGACCACGGCGCCCGTACCGCGGTCCCGGTCCTCCGCCGCCTCATCGCCTCCGTCGCCATCTGCGGTGCTTTCCCCCGCCGACACCAGGACCTACGAACGACCCTGCGAGGAGAGCGTGTTCGGGACCCTCGGCCCGCATTGGCGCGACCACAGCCTGGTGGTCGGACCGATCGCGTTCGTCGGGCTGTCCGGCGCGGCGGGGGCCCCCGAACGCTCGCTGGGCGTCCGCGGCAGCCGGGCCCTCCCGCAGAAGGTCCTGGCGGTGGTGGATCGTGGCGGACCGGTCACGGTCTCGGTGGCCCCCCCGGCGAGCGCATTCGTCGGACTCATCTACGACCCTCACGACTTCCCCGACGGCCCCGTCGGCCTGAACTCCACCGACCTCAGCGTGACCTTCCATCCCTGCGCCGGGGACCAGCACCGCGCCCAATTCAACGGAGCGCTGCTGGTCCTCCATCCGGGCTGCGCGGAACTCGATGTGATGTGGTCCGACGGCCACCGCCGAGCCCGGATCCCGTTCGCCGGCGGTCGCTGTGAGTGACGCTCAGCCGGCCGACGCCATCTCGCGGGCGATGCGGAGCTCCCTGGACACCTTCTTCCAGTCGCTCTTCTTCGTGGACCACAGGAGGTCGGTGATGATCTGGACGGCGCCGATCGCGACGATGGCGATGATGGCCCATATCGGCGTCTCGGAGAGGTTGCCGGCCAGCGCGACGAACGCCAGGACGATGAACGGGGCGATCTTCGAGGCCACGGCACCCGAAGCGTGCATCGCCGCACGGCTGATCGGCGGCGCGCGGAGGTACGTGGCGTAGTCGGTCTTCAGCCCGGGCTGGATCCTGAACGGTCCGCCTGGGAAATAGCACAGGAAGCGGATGCCGGCGAGCCGGCCCACCAGCCAGTGGGCCAGGTCGTGGAGCGTCACCGACAGCCCGCCCGCGGCCACCACCAGCAGGGCGCCACCCACCGTCGGGTTCGGCGGATCGCCCCCACTCACGGACGGGGGGTCGAACCCCTCCACGAACGCCACGCCGAAGGCCGTGACGAGCGCCATGGCCACCGTTCCCAGCACCAGGACGGCGTTCCCCAGCCACACGGGAAACCGCCAGCGCTTGGCCGCCTCGAACGCCGCGCGGTCGATGCGGCCGACCTGGTCGGCGTGCCGGTCGGCCAGCTCGGGATAGAGCTTCAGCCGCCGGACGAGCGGCCAGAACCCGAGCGCGCGGAGGTCGCGGTCGCCGGAGGCCACGGCGGACTCGATCCGGTCGAGCTCGGCTCCGAGATCGGGATCGCCGTCCACGCCGGGATCTCCGTGGGCGCCGGGATCGCCGTGGGCGCCGGGATCGTCCTCGGCTCCCATACGTGGCGGTTCCGAACCGGGCATGCGGCACGATCTTGCCACCTCGGACCCGGACACGCGATCTTGCCGTTTTCGCCCCCTACAATGGGGCCGCGCCTTCCCCGCGGCCCCCCAGAGGGACGATGAGCCAGACGACCTCGGTCCGCGCCAGGTACCAGATCGTGTCCAAGGTCGCCTCCGGCGGCATGGGCGAGGTGTACCGTGCCCGCGATTCGGTCCTGGCCCGCGAGGTGGCGATCAAGGTCCTGCACCGGAACCTCGCCGGCGACCCCGGGTTCATCGAGCGGTTCCGGCGCGAGGCCAGGGCCGCGGCGCTGCTCTCCCACCCGAACATCGTGGCCGTCCACGACTGGGGCTCCACCACGAACGGCACGTACTTCATGGTCATGGAGTTCATCCGGGGGCGGAACCTCCGCGACCTCCTCACGCACTACGGCCGGCTGGAGCCGCAGCAGGCGGTGGAGGTCCTCATCCAGATGCTCGCCGCCCTGGAGCACGCCCATCGCCACGGGATCGTCCATCGCGACGTGAAGCCGGAGAACGTGCTGGTCACCCCGGAGGGCCAGGTCAAGGTGGCCGACTTCGGGCTGGCCCGGGCCTTCGCCGAATCCCGCGTCAGCCAGGCCCCCGGGACGGTGACCGGCACCGTGCAGTACCTAGCGCCGGAGCAGATCCAGGGCGACCCGGCCGACCCCCGCACCGACCTGTACGCCACCGGCATCGTGGCGTACGAGCTGCTGACCGGGCATGTGCCGTTCAGCGGCGAGACCTCCCTCGCCATCGCGTACAAGCACCTGTCCGACCGGATCCCCCCGCCGTCGAGGTCCGTGCCCGAGGTGCCGCCCGAGCTCGACCGGATCGTGGCCCAGGCCACGGAGAAGGAGCGCGACCGCCGCCCCGCCTCGGCCGCGGAGCTCCGGGGGGCCCTCCTGGCGGTTTCCGGCTCGGCCCCGTCGGCCCGTTCGCTCGGCGAGCTGGTGAAGGAGCTCCCCGCCGACGCGCATTCCGAGGACGACCGGGCTTTCACCGTGACGATCCCCCAGCGGCTGTCGGCGAAGGCCCGGCGGAGGCGGCTGTGGCGGCGGATCACGATCGCGACCATGGCGGTGGTCCTGCTGGCGGGGGGCGGGCTCGCGGCCTGGGCCTACCTGATCCCGCACTACACGAACGTGCCGAACGTGGTCGGGCTCACGCAGCAGGCCGCGGCGGACCGCCTGGACCACGCCGGGCTGGACGCCCAGTTCGGCCCGCCGGTGACCTCCACGACGGTGTCCGAGGGCCAGGTGATCCAGGAGCAGCCGACCGCGGGCTCGAAGGTTCGCAAGGGCACCGACGTCGTGCTCAGCGTGTCGGCCGGGTTGCCGCTCCGAACGGTCCCCGCCGTGACGAACAAAGGCCTGGAGGAGGCCCGGGCCGCGCTGGAGGCCGACGGCCTGGCCGTGGACGTCCGCCACGAGTACAGCGACACCATCCGCAGGGGCCAGGTCATCGACCAGAACCCCTCGGCCGGGCAGCGCATCCAATTCGGCAGCAAGGTCACGGTCACGGTGAGCGACGGGAGGCAGCCCATCGAGGTGCCGAACGTCGTGGGCAAGCCCAGCGCCGACGCCCAGTCCGTGCTCGTGGCCCAGAAGTTCGACGTGACCACCGACCGGGAGTACTCGGCGTCCGTCGATGCCGGAGACGTGATCAGCCAGAACCCACAGGGGGGGACGGTCGTTGCGGTCGGGAGCAAGGTGCACCTGGTGATCTCCCTCGGCCCGAAGACGTTCCCGATGCCGTCCGTCATCGGCCTGCCGTCCGGGGGGGCCACCTCGAAGCTCGAGGCGATGGGCCTGGACGTCCGCCTGATCCAGATCCCCGGATCCACCGGCGACACGGTCGTGGGCCAGACGCCCGTCGGCGACGCCACGGTGGAGCAGGGCCAGACCGTCACGATCTACGCGGCCTGACCCTCGGGTGACGCCCGAGCGCGCCGTCGGGCAGTCCCGGGTGACGGTCGGCGTCGCGGTCCGGGAGACTGCGACCGTGATCGTCGGGTCGCACATCAGGACTCGCGGCGGGTTGCCCTCGGTCGTGACGGGCGCGGAGGCCATCGGTGCCGAGGCCGTGCAGTTCTTCGCCTCGAACCCGCGGATGTGGCGGCCTCCGGCCATCGCCGAGGACGCCGCCGGCGCCTTCCGGGAGGACTGCCGCCGTGCCGGCATCGGGTCCACGTACCTCCATGCCCCGTACCTGGTGAACATCGCGTCGCCGAACCCGGAGTTCCACCGGCGGTCGGTGGAGCTGTCGCGGGCCTCCCTGGCCGCGGCCGAGGCCCTGGGCGCGCGGGGATTGGTCGTGCACGCCGGGGCGGGCGGTCCTGGAGAGCCGGCCGAGGCCCTGGCCCGAGCGGCGGCCGCCCTCGAGAAGATCGCCGCGCTCGGGACCCACGCTCACGTCTCCGTCGAGCTCATGGCCGGGAGCCGCGGCGCTGTGGCGAGCACGGTGGACGAGGCCGTCCGCCTGTTCGAGGCCGTCCCGAACCACGAGCGGCTCCGGCTGTGCCTCGACACCTGTCACCTGTTCGCGGCGGGGTACGCGCTGGACGAGCCCGACGGCGTCGGCGAGTGCTTCGCCGAGCTGCAACGGTCCGGCCTTGCGAGCCGGCTGGTCCTGATCCACGCCAACGACGCCGCGTTCGCGCGTGGATCCCGCCGGGACCGCCACGCCAACGTCGGCCAGGGCGAGATCGGCCGGGTCGGGTTCGGCGCCATCCTGCGCCGTCCCGAGGTCCGAGGATGCACGGTGGTGTGCGAGACCCCCGGCGACGAGGAGGCTCACCGCCGTGACATCGCCACCCTCAAGGACCTGGCCGCCCCTTCGCCGGGCGCGTCGGGCGGGGACGGTGGGACCCCCAGGCCCGAGGCGTCTCGTGCGTCGGGCGCTGCCCCTGGGGCCCGCGGGTCCGGGGCACCGCGATGAGGCAGGAGGTACGGCGCGCGAGCCCGCTCGTCCGGTACGGGCTCGAGCTGGCGCTGGTCGGCGTGGCGGCGGTATGGGGGTTCACGTTCACCACTGTCAAGGAGGCCGTGGAGCCGGTCCCGGTGTTCGAGTTCCTGGCGCTGCGGTTCACGCTGGCGGCGGTGGTGATGACCGCGATCTTCTGGCCGCAGGTCAGGGGGCTGGGGCGGGCGGGCTGGAAGGCCGGCGCCCTCACCGGAGGGGCCGTCCTGGCCGGGTACGCCTGCCAGACATTCGGGCTGCAGCACACCACCGCGTCGAACGCCGGCTTCGTCACGGGCCTATTCGTGGTGTTCGCGCCGGTGCTGTCCTCGGTCGTGCTCCGGCGGCGACCGGGAGCGGCCGTGGCGGCCGGTGTCGTGCTGGCCACCGGGGGCCTGCTCCTGCTCTCCACCAAGACCGGGTGGCACGTCCGGATGGGCGACGCGATCGTGCTCGGCGCCGCTGTGGCCTTCGCCGTCCAGATCGTGCTCCTGGCCCGGTTCGCCCCCCAGCACTCCCCCGCCGGCCTGGCCACGGTCCAGATGTGGGTCACCGCCGTGCCCTCGGCCGCCCTCTCCGTCACCACCGAGCACCTCACCGCGCCGACGTCTTCCAAGGTGGTGTGGGCGGTGCTGATCACCGGCTTGTTCGCCTCCGCTGCGGCCTTCTTGATCCAGTCCTCCGCGCAGCGCTACGTGTCGCCGTCGCGAACGGCGCTGATCCTCGTCTCCGAGCCCGTGTTCGCCGGCCTGTTCGGCGTCGTCGTCCTCGGCGAGGTGCTCTCCGGACGCCAGTGGACCGGCGCCGCCCTGATCCTGGCCGGCATGCTGGTCGCCGAGCTCACCCCCTCGCGCGGCGACGACCCGACATGACACCAACGCCGCTTTCGACACCTCTCCCTCGCACAACGCCTCACGAGTGGCAGGCATGTCCTCCAGGGCCCCATCCGCACGGCGGATGAGGCCTCTCCCCATGCCGTCCGGAGCTTCGCGTCCACCCACGAGGTGATGGACAGAGCGCCGTCGTTCTCATGGATGGCCCGGCGCTCCACTGGGTGTGTGCGAAATGACCGGCGGTCATGTTCCAATGGGCGGGCCATGCCGGAGGAAGCCTCGCTCGCGTCGCTCCGGGCCGCCATCGAGGCCATCGCGCCGCCCGTGGACGGCCAGCCGGGCGGTGTGGAGCTCGGGGTCGAGCACGACGTCGTGAAGCAGATCGAGCTGTTCCTGCCCGGGATGACCGACATGATCGGGTCCCTCCTGGATGCGTTCGCCATGGACGTCCGGCCCGGCGCCGCGTTCACGGAGCTCACCCCCCAGGAGCGCGGCGATGTGTTCCGGGCCATGACCAGTGAGGAGTCACAGGACCTCCGGGAGGCCATCGACGCCGTGTTCGTCTTCACGCTCGGCGGCGTGTACTCCGAATCCCCGGACTCCCCCGACGAGCGGCCGGCCTCCTGGGATCGCGTGGGATTCGGCGGCCCCAGCGACGGCCACCCCGACTATCGCGAAGACCGCGACCACCACGACCACCCCGAGGGCGGCTGACCGACCATGGACGCACCCGACGTCATCGTCATCGGAGCGGGCGGCGGAGGGCCCGTCGCCGCCAGGGAGCTGGCCGAGCGGGGCATCAAGGTCCTCATGCTCGAGGCCGGCCCGTGGCTCGATCCGAACGAGGACTACTCGAACCGCGAGCACGACATGCGGGCCCTGATGAACGGCCGTCTCCGGTGGGGTCCGGCCGACCGCACCAAGCCACCCTGGATCCGCCGCCGCGACGGCGCGAACCTCATCCTCCAGGCCGCCGGCGTCGGCGGGACCACGCTCCACTACAACGGCATCTCCCCCCGGGCCTACGTCCCGAACGTCGAGGGCAAATGGCCCGTCCAGTACGCCGACCTCGTCCCGTGGTACGAGCAGGTCGAGGAGTTCCTTCCGGTCAGCCTGGTCCGCGACCTGGCCACGAAGGATGCTCTGTTCGCCGAAGGGTGCGAGGCCATCGGCCTGGCCCGGAGCGAGGAGCGCGACATCTCCGAGCCGGTGTGGCGGCCCTGCCACAACGCGATCCTCCCCATCGCCGACATGCCCCCGGGGATCGATCTGCGCTCCCCCGACCTCCACGGCTGCACGATGTGCGGCCACTGCCTGGAGGGGTGCCGGAACCCCGTCGCGGCGCCGCTCGAGCGCAAGGCCAAGCGGGCCACCAACGTCAGCTACGTCCCCGCCGCCGTCGCCACCGGCAACTGCGAGATCGTGCCGAACGCGTTCGCCACCGCGATCCTGTTCGAAGCTGGCGCGAATGGGAATCCGGCCCGGGCCCGCGGCGTCCGGTGGCGCGACACCGAGACCGGCGAGACCCGCGAGGCCGAAGCGAACGTGGTGGTCATGGCCGGCGGGTCCATCGAGAACCCCCGCCTGTGGCTGAACTCCGGCCTGCCGAACTCGAACGACGCCGTGGGCCGGCGGCTCAGCACGCACCTCCAGGACATCGTCACCGGCTTCTACGACCGGGAGGTCCATCCCGACCGGGGCCAGGTCACGATGGCCCGAGCCGACTTCCCTGGATACGGCACGGTCTTCGTCCAGGGCTACGGGCCCCAGGCCTTCTCGATCGCCGTGGCCGGCGCCGGCACCGGGTTCTGGGACCGGACCCCGGAGGACGAGCCGTGGGACACCGAGGGCCGGTTCTGGGGCGAGGAGGCGCAACGGAAGCTCGGCGAGTACCACCGATCGCTGTCCGTGGTCCTCTCCACGAACGACGAACCGCACCCCGACAACCGCGTGACGCTGTCCGACGACTGGCCGCCCGACGAGCACGGCCCGGTGCCGAAGGTGATCTACCATGCCACGCCGGCCTCGCAGGAACGTCAGGACTGGCTGGCCCGCAAGGCCGTCGAGATCCTGTGCGCTGCCGGGGCCCGCGAGACCCACCGGTCGAACATCCGGGCCAGCGTCCTGCTGACCCACATCATGGGCACCATGCGCATGGGCGCCGACCCCGCCACCAGCGTCATCGACGCGACCGGCGAGGCCCACGAGGTCGAGCGCCTCTTCGCCGCCGACAGCTCCGTGATCCCCGGCGTCGGCGGCGCCAACCCCACCCTCACCGCCCAGGCCCTATCGGCCCGAACCGCCGACACCATCGCCACGCGCTACTTCGCCTGATATCGCCAGCCCACCAAACAGGTCCACGATCCGCGAGTGACCCCCGCCGGCACCGGAAGGGCCGCCGGCCCGGCGAGGAGGTTTCATTCCGAGGCCGAATCGCTCGGCTGCGGCCGGCGACGGCGCGCCACGAGGACGATCGCCGCGATCACCAGCACGCCCGCCATCACGGAGAACACCACGAGCCACGGCGACAGCGGCCGGTGCAGGCCGGTCACGCCCCCGGGAAGGCCGAGGGCTGCCGGGTCGATGTCGCCGGCGACGGGGGCGGAGCAGCTGAACGCGCTGAGCGCCCTGTGGAACAGGGACGCGAACACGGTGTAGCGGCGGTCCACCACGAACCGGACCCCGCAGTCGCCGCCGCCGAATCCCGTGTGGACGTCGATCGAGGCGCTCCGCTCGCCCTTGTAGACCGTGTCGACGTCGAAGTTGACGATGCGGTCCGCAGCTCGATCGGTGACGCGCGTGACGGTCCCCGTGAACACCGCATCCGCGCCCTGGGCCCGCTCCCTCGGCGTGGAGGGCGCACAGGAGCACGCCCACACTGCCCGCGACGCGAGCGGCACCAGCGCGGAGGCCAGCAGCGCGACGGCCACCGTCCGGCGGACCTGCATGCCCGTTCGACCCATCGTCCGGCCCGCCCGATTCCGCCGCCCGCCCGGGCTCCGGCTCCCGCTATGGCTCGAGCTCGGCGCGGGGGCCCTCCTGGTAGGAGTAGCGCTCCTCGGGCCAGGGATCGGCGTGGATGTGGTATCCCCGGACCTCCCAGAATCCACGGCGATTGTGGTCGGTGAACTCCAGCCCTCGGAGCCACTTCGCGCTCTTCCACGCGTAGCGCTGGGGGACCACCAGGCGCAGGGGGTACCCGTGCTCCGGGGAGAGGTCCTCACCTCCATGGGCCCACGCCACCAGGACGTCGTCCTCCATCATGGCCTGCAGCGACAGGTTCGACGTGTAGCCGTGGTCGCAGTGCGTGATGACCCATTTCGCTTCGGGCTTCGGCACGGCCCGTTCGGCCAGCGTCCGGAACGAGACCCCGGTCCACGTGTTGTCGAGCGTGGTCCAGCCGGTCACGCAGTGCATGTCGGCCCCGACGTCCATGTTCGGCAACGCCTTCAACTCGGCGTAGGTCAGCGTGAACGGCTTCTCCACCAGCCCGTCGACCGTGAGGTCCCATTCGGCCTCGTCGAACTTCGGGATGGGGCCGTAGTGCAGCACGGGCCATCCCTTCACCAGGCGGTTCCCGGGAGGCACCCGCCCGGCGACCTCCTCCGGGACCTTCGGGCCGAACAGCTTCATGCGGTCTCCTCCTCGGTCACGTCGTCACGTGGCGGCAGCGCATCCACCACCCGGCGCCAGGCGGCCACCGCGCCGTCGATGTCGGCGTCGCCGATGTTCACGTGGGTCAGCATGCGGACCTTCCCGGCCACCATCGTCACCTGCACGCCCTCGGCGGCCAGACGCTCCCGGATGTCCAGTACGTCGTATCCGGCCCTCGTTACGTCCACGAACAGCATGTTGGTCTCGACCCGCTGGGGATCGATCGTCCCGGGAAGGACCTCAGCCACCCCGGAGGCCAGGCGCCGGGCTCGCTCGTGGTCCTCATGGAGGCGCTTCGGGCCCTCCTCCAGAGCGATGAGCCCCGCGGCGGCCATGATGCCGGCCTGCCGCCAGGCCCCGCCGAACAGGATCTTCAGCCGGCGGGCCTCCCGGATGAACTCCCGGTCGCCGACGAGCACCGACCCGATCGGGGCGCCGAGTCCCTTCGACAGGCAGAACATCATCGCTTCGACCTCGCCCGCGTAGTCGGCCACGTCCGCCCCCGTCACGGCGCACGCGTTGAAGATCCGCGCGCCGTCCAGGTACAGCGGCACGCCTCGGTCGGCGCACGCCTTGTGGATCGACCGGACGTCGTCGACGGGCATCGCGGTTCCGCCACCGACCTGGTGCGTGTTCTCCAGGCACACCAGGTCGACCACGTCCACGTCGTAGGGGTCGGGCTCGAGCGCGGTCGCCACCTGGTCCGCGTTCAGCATGCCGCGGGCGTCGCCGCGGAGCCGGTGGAACGCCACGCCGGACAGCACGGCGGCCGAGGCGACCTCGGCCCCGCCGGCGTGCGACGTGGCCTCGCACACGACGAACCGGCCCGGCCGGGAGAGCTCGTGCACCGCGATCTGGGTGCACATCGTCCCCGTGGGCAGGTACGCCGCGGCCTCCCGGCCGGTGAGCTCGGCGGCCCGGTCCTGCAGGCGGTTCACCGTGGGGTCGTCGCCGTACCAGTCGTCTCCGACCTCCGCCTCGGCCATGGCCCGGCGCATGGCGTCGCTGGGCTTCGTGACGGTGTCGGAACGGAGGTCGATGGGCGCTGTCATGGCAACACTCCGGAAGGGGTCGAAGTCGGCGCCCAGTATATTGGCGCCCGTGCCCGGCACGCCTCCCCCACACCGATGCGCATCCTGATCGCCGGCACGGGTGGCGTGGGCGGCTACTACGGAGCCCGGCTGGCCGCGGGCGGCCACGACGTCGAGTTCCTGGCCCGGGGACCGATGCTGGAGGCGCTCCGGACCAGAGGCCTCGAGCTCCGCGCGGTCCTGGGCGACCTCCGGCTGGAGCACGTCCACGCCACGGACCGGGTTCGCCATGACGTCCCCGCCGAGGCCGTGCTGTTCGTCGTGAAGAGCTACGACAACGCGGGGGCCGCCGACGCCATCGCCCCGGCCGTGGCCCAGGACACCATCGTGTGCTCGCTGCAGAACGGGGTGGACAACGAGGCCTTCCTCATGGAGCGGTTCCCCCAGGCCACGGTCCTCGGCGGGACCAGCCGGATCGAGGCGTTCGTGGCAGAGCCCGGCGTGATCGAGCAGCGCGGCCGGCAGTCCGAGGTGACCCTCGGCGCGTTCACCGTGGACGAACGCCCCGCGGCGGCGCACCTGGGCGCCGCGTTCGACAAGGCCGGCGTCCCCGTCACCCTGTCTGCCGACATCCGCTCCGCCCTGTGGCAGAAGCTCGTGGTGATCGCCGGCCTGGGGGGCATCACCGCGTACGCCCGCTCGGGCATCGGAGAGGTCCTGGCCGACGAGGGCCTCCGGACCCTGTTCCGGTCCCTCCTCGAAGAGACCGAGGCGGTGGCCCGGGCGCAGGCCATCGCGGTGCCGGACGGCATCGCCGACGTGGTGTTCGCCTACGCCTCCAGCAGCCTCGACCCGTCCTTCCTCTCCTCGATGGCCCGGGACGTCCTCCGGGGCCGGCCCCTGGAGGTGGAGTCGCTGAACGGAGCCGTGGTCCGGGCCGGCGAAGCCACCGGGACGCCTACCCCGGCGAACCGGACCGTGCTGGACGCCATCCTCCCCTCGCACCGCCAGGCCATGGCCGTCCGGGCCTGAGCGGTTGCCCCACCGCTCCTGGGGACGCCCTAGCCGGGGCCCGACGCCACCAGATAGCCGTACCGCTCGCGGAACTCCCCGGGCGTCACTCCGGCCGCCCCGGCCAGCGCCGAGAGCGAGCCGGCGTCCTCGAAGTCCTCTGGCTCCAGCCGGATCATGTACTCGCGGGCCACCCGGTACGAGTGGCTCTCCACGTTCGCCTCGCGGATCCGTACGCGGCCGGTCTCCGGGTCGGAGAACGAACCGAACGGCAGGGCCTCCATGAGCCCCTCCCGGATCGTGATCATCGCGCCGGGCTCGCTGCTGCCCTCCCGGATCGCGTCGCGAAGGTACTCGACCGCGCCGTACCCGAGGTCCCGGGTGTATTCGATGTCGAACGGTATGGGCGGGGCGCACCTGAGCTCGTAGCCGATATTCGTCCCCTCGACGGTGACTTTCCTCCCTCGGGCCCTGAACCGCTCCTTCAGCAGCTTGGCCAGCACGCGGTGCAGCTCGAGATCGGCCAGCCGGACGTGGCCGTGCTCGTCGCGTTCGACCTCCGGCATGGCCATGGCCAGGTCCTCCTCCCGCAGGCGGAGCCCGATCCCCTCCGCCAGGACCACCACGCCGAACGGCCGGCCGTGGACGACGCGCTTCAGGATGCTCGTCTCGACGATGTCCACGAGATGGTCGAGGGCGATCGGCCGGCCCTGCGGGAACTCCTCGGCGATCACGGTCAGCGTGGCTCCGGCCGCCTTGCCGATCCCGAGGGCCAGATGGCCGGCGGAGCGCCCCATGGCCACCACCACGTACCACCGCTGCGTGGTGATGGCGTCGGTCATCAGGTTGTTCACCAGCTCCACACCCACGCTCCGCGCGGTCTCGAACCCGAACGTGGGCATTCCGCCGGGGAGCGGCAGGTCGTTGTCGATGGTCTTCGGCACGTGCGCCACCCTGAGCGATCGGCCCGCGGCCTTCGCCACCGACTGCGCCGAGAACGCCGTGTCGTCCCCGCCGATCGTCACCAGGGCCGAGAGGCCGAGCTCGGAGAGCGCGCGCACGCAGTTCGTGAGCCGCCAGTCCGGGTCGGCGGCGCCCTCGTCGCGGATCGTCGGATTGGCCCGCGAGGTGCGCAGGATCGAGCCGCCCTGCACGTGGATCCTGGAGACGTCGGTGATTCCGAGCGGCTGGGCCTCCGCGCTCGACCCACGGATCAGGTGCTGGAAGCCGTCGACGATCCCCACGACCTCCCACCCCGAGTTCACGGCCTCGATCGTGGCGGCCGAGATCACGGAGTTCATCCCCGGTGCGGGCCCGCCTCCGCACAGGATCCCCATCCGCATGGACTCGGAGGGCATGGGCACCTCTCTCGTCGGACTGCGCGCCATCGTTTCAGGGGCCGGGCGCACCGGCAAACCGGACGGGCGAACGCCCCGAGCTCGCGGCGCCCCGCAGGCCACAGCTCCGGCCGATCGCGGGAAGGACCGCCGTCCGCACGACGAGCCTCCACGTCCCTGGTCGAGCATCCGGTACGCTCCGCGGTCGTGGCGCACGTCCTCGGGATCGACTCCGGCACCACCGGCGTCACCGCGCTGGTGCTCGACGGCGACGGCAGCGTCGTGGCGAAGGGGTACCGCGAGTTCCCGCAGTCGTTCCCCCGCCCCGGGTGGGTGGAGCACGATCCCGAGGACTGGTGGCGGGCGCTGTCGGCGGCGTGCGTGGAGGCCCTCTCCAACGCCGGCGTCCAGGCGGCCCACCTGGCGGCCGTGGGCATCACGAACCAGCGCGAGACCACCCTGTTGTGGGACCGGGAGTCGCTGCGGCCCGTCCACCCCGCCATCGTGTGGCAGGACCGCCGGACCGCCGGGCTGTGCGACACGCTCCGGGGCGAGGGGCTGGAGCCCTACGTCCGCGAGCGCACCGGCCTGATCATCGACCCCTACTTCTCCGCCACGAAGCTCCACTGGCTCCTGGAGCACGTGGAGGGAGCCCGCGACGCCGCCCGGGCCGGGCGCCTGGCGTTCGGCACGACGGACTCCTACGTCCTGGCCCGGCTCACCGGGGGGCGGGTCCACGCCACCGACCACACGAACGCCTCCCGGACCATGCTGTACGACATCCGGGACCTGGACTGGGACGGCGCGCTGCTGGAGCGCCTCGGCGTGCCCCGGAAGGTCCTGCCCGAGGTGCGACCGTCCTCCGGGACGTTCGGCGTGACCGATCCGGGCGCGTTCTTCGGGGCCGAGGTCCCGGTGGCCGGCATCGCCGGCGACCAGCAGGGCGCCCTGTTCGGCCAGGCCTGCTTCGAGGCCGGCTCCATCAAGAACACGTACGGCACGGGGTCGTTCGTCCTCATGCACACCGGGACCTCGGCGCCGACGTCGGAGGCCGGGCTCATCACGACGATCGCGGCGACCTCCGCCGACGAGGTCCCGTACGCGCTCGAGGGATCGATCTTCGTGACCGGCTCGGCCGTCCAGTGGCTCCGCGACGGCCTGGGGATCATCGACCGCTCGGCCGACGTCGAGGCCCTCGCCGCGTCCGTGCCGGACACCGGCGACGTGTACTTCGTGCCGGCCCTGGCCGGCCTGGGGGCCCCGCACTGGGACCCCTACGCCCGGGGCGCCATCGTGGGGCTGACCCGCGGCACCACCGCCGCCCACGTGGCCCGGGCCACGCTGGAGGCCATCGCGTACCAGACGCGAGACGTGGTGGACGCCATGCGGAACGACGCCGGCCTGGGGGTCAGCGAGCTCAAGGCGGACGGCGGGGCCAGCGCCGACGACCTCCTGATGCAGTTCCAGGCCGACGTCCTCGGCGTGCCGGTGCGGCGCCCCCGGGTCAGCGAGACCACCGCCCTCGGCGCGGCGTACCTGGCCGGTCTGGGAGTCGGGGTCTGGGCCTCCCGCGAGGAGGTCGCCGAGCACTGGCAGCTCGACCGGGAGTTCTCCCCCCAGGAGGACCCCACCATCGAGGGCCGATACGACAGGTGGCGGAGTGCCGTCGAGCGATCCCTGCGATGGGCCGCGGACTGAGCGGCCATCGGCGGAACCGAACCGGCCCCGGGAGCGTCGTAGGGATCACCACAGCAGGCCAGTTCTTTGTCACTCCGCGATGGTTTGGCCCCGTTTAGGACACGAGTGTCGCGGGTAGCTCACTCGGGCAGCTGTTCGCAGGCCGCGCGAACGGTCAGGCTCGTCTTACCGACCCGCGGCCACGAGGAGGCGAGCTGGATGGTTCGTTGCCCGGTCTGTGAGTCCGCTCGTGTGGTGGTCGTCCTGTCCAGCAAGCGCCGGGCCTACTGCGTGAAGTGCTCGTCGAAGTGGATCCAGGACGGCAACGTCCAGCGGGCGGTGCAGCCCGGCGTCCCGGCTGCCCCAGTCGTCGTCACACCCCCCATGCTGGCCCGCTGAGGCCGGCGAACCCCCGATCTCCGCGGACCGGCCCGGTATCGCCGCCGGGCGGCCGCCAACGCTCACGCGAACCGAACTCGCTACCGCGGAGCGATCTCAGGCTCGATCCGAGCCCTCGGCCACGCCGGCGGGCTCGGACTCGATCACCCGGACGCTGTTGACCTCGTCCTCGGGCGAGGGTTCCGTCGGGGGCGCCCCTGCGGTCCCCCCGGCCGGCGTCTCTCCGGCCGGCGCCTCCCCGGCCTCCGCCGCTGCCTGCCGCTCGGCCTCCTGCCTCGCGAGCTCGGCCTTCACCTTCGAGGCGTACTCGTCCACGTACTCCTGCCCGGTGATCATCATGATCTCGTACAGGATCTCGTCGGTGGCGGAGCGCAGGACGAACCTGTCGCGGTCCCGGCCCGCGAACCGCTCGAACGACAGCGGCTTGCCGAACACGATCTGGACCCGGCCGGACATCTTCGGCATCCGGCGATCGGGCGGCTGCAGCTCGCGCGTGCCGAACACGCCGACGGGGATCACCGGGCAGCTCGCCAGCAGCGCCATCCGCGCCACCCCGGTCTTGCCGCGGTACAGGCGGCCGTCCGGGCTCCGGGTCCCCTCCGGGTAGATCCCCACGGCGAGGCCCTTCTTCAGCTCGCGGACCCCGGCCTGGATGGCGGCCTCGCCGGCGGTGCCGCCCCCCCTCTTCACCGGGATCACGTTGGTCATCTTGAAGAACCACCTGGTCTTCGCGCTGTCGAAGTAGTCCGACTTGCCGAGGTACACCACACGCCGCTTCAGCACGAGCGGGATGAACAGGCTGTCCATGAACGACACGTGGTTCGCCGCGAGGATCACCGGACCTTCGGCGGGCACGTTCTCCAGGCCCCTCGCCTTGGGCCGATACAGCACCTTGAGGAGGGGGCCCAGGAAGATGTGCTTCATCAGCCAGTAGAACACCGCTTCCTCACCCTGATCTGCGGCTCGCCGGTCCAACTACACTACACGTTCGACCCACCTGCGGCGTGAAGGTTTCACGATCCGCGCGAGTTCTGGAGGGCGCATGCTGGCCGAATGGGGCTTCCTGGAGTGGGCGTTCACGGTGGCGCTCGTGGTGCTGGTGGGCGCCGCGGGCGTGATCGGGCTGTTCGTGGTGGGGCAGCTGTTTCGGAACCCCGGCCGCCGGAGCCGTTCCGGCGGCTGACCGACCCCATTCCGCTGGCTGACCGGCCCGAGCCCCGCTCTCATTCGCGCATCCCTGACCTGCCGCCACGGGCGTAGGCTTCGCCCGTGGGCATCGTGACGGTGTCCCGGCAGTACGGGGCAGGGGGGCTCAGCGTGGGTCCGGCCCTGGCCGAGGCCCTCGGGTACCGGTTCGCCGACCGGGAGATCGTGGAGCAGGCCGCGGCCCGGGCGGGGTTCGATCGCGACCTGGCCGACCACCTGGACGAACGGGTCCCTGCCCTCGTTGAGAAGATCGGTCTGGCCCTCGCCGCGGCCAGCCCCGAGTTCGGGCTGGTGGCCCCACCCCCCGCCGACGACCGCCTGTTCGCCGAAGGCGTGCGGCAGGTCATCGAGGCCATGGCCGAGGCGGGCGGGTTCGTCGTGCTGGGCCGGGGAGGGCAGGCCGTCCTCCGGGATCGTCCCGACGCCTGCCACCTCCAGCTCGTGGCCCCTCCGGAGGACCGGGCGGCCCGCATCGCGCGGTCCCAGGGGTGCTCGCTGGAGGACGCGCGGGAGGCCTGCCGCCGGGTGGACGCCGAGCGGGCCGGATACGTCCGGCGGTTCCACGGCGTGCACATCGCCGATCCGCTCCTCTACGACGCGGTCCTCAACACCTCCCGACTGGGGATCGACGGCACCGTGGCGGCCGCGGTGGCCGTGGCCAGGGAACGCCTCGGGCTCGCCGCCGGCTGACCCCGGCCTACGCCAGCGAGAGGTCCACCACCAGCGGGAGGTGGTCCGAGGCGTCCTCGGCCTCGGGCCCCCGGAGGACCTCGGCCCCAGCCACCCGGACGTGCTCGGACACGAACAGGTAGTCGATCCTCGCGGTGGGATCGTGCGCGGGAAAGGTCTCCCCGGGCCGTTCGCCGGGAGCGGGCGAGCCGTCCGCGGCTCGAGGCCACGCGTCCCAGAACCGCTCCCCGATCCACCGCACCGCCGGGGACCGGGGGCCCTCGTTGAAGTCGCCTCCCACCGCCACCGGCCCCGGCAGCCCCACCAGGAGGTCAGTGAGCTCCTCGGCGTGGCGGCGGCGCTCCTCCCCCGCCAGCCCGAGGTGCACCGACAGCGCCCACACCCGGTAGCCGGACCGGCCCACCTGGGCCACCAGGGCGCCGCGTGGAGAGAACCTCCGGGAGCTCGCGAAGCGGTGGAGGCGGAACGACACCACCCGCCAGGGCGGCCGGACCAGCACGGCGTTGCGCATGGTGCGGGCCAAAGGGAGCCGCGGGGGCGCCGCGTCCATCCCCATGGCTCCCGAGAACCGCCGGAGGCGACGGGGACTACCGGCCTCGGTGATCAGCGCGAGATCCGGCTGGTGGGCGGCCGCGGCCGCCGCGACCACGTCCACGCCCGCCCGGAACCCCTTCACGTTGTAGACCAGCACGCGAAGGTCCATGGCGGCCGGAGCGTACCCCGGCCCGGCCCCCGAACCACGGAGGTCAGCCTCCGAACGCGAGGCCGGAACCCTTGAGGCCCGCCGTCACGAACGCCGGGAGGTCAGTCCAGGACCGGCGCCAGGACGTCCCGGATGGTAGGCGAGCCCTCGACCTCATCGAGCTCGTAGGTCACCCGGACGGCGGGCTTCGACAGCTCGATGAGGTGCCGGAGGTCGATGGGGGTGGCGATCACCACCAAGTCGCAGTCGGCCGAATCGATCATCTGGCGCATCTCACCCAGCTGTTGCGCGGAGTACCCCATGGCCGGCAGGACGGGGCCGACGTCGTACTTCTCGTAGGTCTCCTTGAGGGTCCCCGTGGCGTAGGGCCGGGGGTCCACGATCTCGGCCCCGGCCCGTCGGGCCGCCACCACCCCGGCCCCGTACTTCATGTCGCCGTGGGTGAGGGTGGGGCCGTCCTCCACCACCACGACCCGCTTGCCGGCGAGCGCCGCCGGGTCGTCGACGGTCACGGGACTGTTGGCCATGATCACGGTGGCCCTCGGGTTGGCGCCCGAGATGTTGCCCTCGACCGCGGCGAGCTGCTCCGGCGAGGCCGAGTCCACCTTGTTGATCACGATCACGTCGGCCATCCGGAGGTTGGCCTCGCCGGGGTGATACGTCATCTCGTGCCCGGCGCGCAGCGGGTCCGCCACCACGATGTGCACGTCCGGGCGGTAGAAGGGCAGGTCGTTGTTCCCCCCATCCCACAGCAGGACGTCGCACTCCCGCTCTGCCTGCTCCAGGATCGCGCCGTAGTCCACGCCGGCGAACACCACGCTCCCGGCCTTGAGATGGTGCTCGTACTCCTCGCGCTCCTCGACGGTGGTGTTCGCGGCGTCGAGGTCCTCCAAGGAGGCGAACCGCTGGACGCGCTGCGCGTTGAGGTCCCCGTACGGCATGGGATGGCGGACCACCACCGGGATCTTCCCCGCGGCACGGATGGTCTCCGCGACCTTGCGGGTGGTCTGGCTCTTGCCCGAGCCCGTCCTCACCGCGCACACCGCCACCACGGGGACTTCCGCCCGGAGCATGGTCGCGTTCGGCCCCAGCAGCACGAAGCTGGCCCCGGCCGCGAGGACCTGCGAAGCCCGGTGCATGACGTACTCGTGCGAGACGTCGGAGTAGGAGAACACGACGTCGTTCACGGCCTGATCCCGGATCAACCGGGTCAGCTCGGACTCCAGATGGATCGGGATGCCCTTCGGATAGTGCTCCCCGGCCAGCTCCCCCGGATACGTGCGGTCCTCGATGAACGGGATCTGGGTGGCGGTGAACGCCACCACCTCGGTCCCGGGGTCGTCCCGGTACACGGTGTTGAAGTTGTGGAAGTCTCGCCCGGCCGCTCCCATGATCAGCACTCGTCGTGGCGTGGCCATGTCCTCCCCTTCCAGATCGCGAGACACCCCCGGCGCACCGCCGACGGCGGACCCACCCCCTCAGCGGACCACGAGAGGGTAACGGGACGGGACGGACGCTGACCAGGGCTCGAGACCACCCTGCTGGAGCCCCGACAGGCCTGGTGCGATCGCTCGGCGTCCGTGGGTCGTGCTGGTCGCATCGCCGGCGACCGCCGGTTCCCCCATCGATCGGAGCCCGGAGAAGACCGATCGGATAGGCTACGGATGTTGCCCCCGCCGGCCGATACAGGCGACACCGGGGACCGCACGACGGCAGCGCGGGTCCGGCGCCTTCATGACCATGGCCACCGATGCATACGAACGGGGCTCCGAGCCCATGCTGAAGCCCATCCTGGGCGGGACCGGCCGGACCGCGGCTGATGCCGTCCTTCCCGGGTTCGCCTGGGCCGTGGGGCCCGACCTCCGGGTGCTGTGGGTGGATGGGCGGCCGGACCGTCTGCGGCACTCCGGCGACGACGCCGTGGGACGCCGGCTGTTCGCCGTCATGCCCACGGGCAAGGCGGAGGGGGTCGCCGACGCCGCCCACCGCCGGGCCCTGGCCGGCCATCCGTCGAACTTCGAGTTCGCCGTGGCCGGCCGGACGTTCGAGGCGCGCGTGGAGCCGCTGGAGGACGGCGAGCGGATCGCGGGCGCGGTGGGCATGGCGGTGGACGTCACCGACCTCTGGATGAAGGAGGGCGACCGGCGGGCCATTGAGGCCGGGTTCCGGCGCCTGGTGGAGGGCGTGCCGGCCATCACCTACACCGCGGAGTTCGGTGCGCTCGGCCAGTGGCGGTACGTGAGCCCCCAGATCGAGTCCGTCCTCGGGTTCACCGCCGGGGAGTGGATGTCGGAAGCCGACCTGTTCTTCTCGCGGGTCCACCCCGAGGACCAGGAGCGGTACCTGCAGGCCGAGGAGGAGGCTCGCCGAACCGGGCACCTCTCGGTCGAGTACCGTCTGCTGGCCCGGGGCGGCCGCATCGTGTGGATGCGGGACGACGGCGTCGTGGTCCCCGAGTCCGCGAGCAGCCCCGCCCTGCTCCAGGGCGTGATGTTCGACGTCACCGAGCGGGCCCGCGCGGAGGAGGCCCTCCGCGAGAGCGAGGACCGCTACCGGAGCCTCGTCGATCTCTCCCCCGACGCCATCATGGTCCACAGCGACGGCGTGTTCGTCTTCGCCAACGAGGCCGCGGCCCGCCTGCTGAGGGCCGAGTACCCCGGGGACCTGGTGGGCAGACCCATCCTGGAGGTCGTGCACCCGGACAACCACGAGGTCGTGAGGGGCCGGGTCAGGGGCGAGGAGCGCGGCCGACGCCAGCCTCCCCTGGAGGAGCGGTTCATCCGTCTGGACGGCACCGAGGTCGAGGTGGAGGTGGCCGGCATCCCGCTCACCTACCGGGGCCGCCCCGCCGGGCAGATCATGGTGCGCGACATCACCGGGCGCAAGGCGGTGGAGCGACGCCTGCGGGACGCCGAGAGCCGGTACCGGACCCTCGTGGAGACCATCCCGATGGTCACGTACATCCTCGAGCGCGGCGAGCTCGGACGGGTGCTATACGTGAGCCCCCAGGTCGAGCGGGTGTTCGGGTACACCCCCGAGGAGTGCCTGTCGGACAGGGAGCTGTGGCGCCGGATGCTGCACACAGGCGACCGGGCCACGGTCCTGGCCCACGCGATGCAGCACGAGCACTCCGAGGAGCCGTTCACCGCGGAGTACCGGGTGGTGGCCGGGGACGGCCGGACGGTGTGGGTCCGCAACGACGCCGTGCTCCTGCGTGACGAGACCGGCCGGGGCCGGTTCTGGCAGGGCGTGATGATCGACATCACCGAGCGCATGCGTAGCGAGCACGACCTGCAGCGAGCCCTGGAGGTGGAGCGGAAGGCCGGCGACCGCCTCCGAGCGCTCGACGAGATGAAGAACACCTTCCTCCACGCGGTCTCGCACGAGCTCCGGACCCCGCTGGCCGCGGTCCTGGGGTTCGCCCTGACCCTGGCCCGGACCGACCTCGAGCTGTCCGAGGACGAGTCGAAGGACATCGCCGGTCGGATCGCCGCGAACGCCCGCAAGCTCGACCGGCTGCTCACCGACCTCCTGGACCTCGACCGCCTGGACCGGGGGATCATGGAGCCCGCGAGGCATCCCACGGACCTGGGGGCCCTGGTGCGCCGGGTGGTCCGCGACTCGGAGCTCGCCGCCCAGCGGGACATCGACATCCGGGCCCATTCCGTGGAGCTGTCGCTCGATCCCGCGAAGGTCGAGCGAATCGTGGAGAACCTCCTGGCCAACGCCGTCCGCCACACCCCGAGCGGGACGCGGGTGTGGGTCCGGGTCGAACCGGTGGGCGGCGGCGGGCTGCTCACGGTGGAGGACGACGGCCCGGGGGTGCCCGAGGAGCTCCGGACCGAGGTCTTCGAGCCGTTCCGCCGGGGTCCGGATGCACCGTCCCACGCGCCGGGGGTGGGCGTGGGGCTCTCGCTGGTGGCCCGCTTCGCGGCCCTCCACGGCGGCCGGGCCTGGGTGGAGGGGCGCGAGGGGGGCGGCGGCGCGTCCTTCCGGGTGTTCCTCCCCGCTGGGCCCGCTCCCCTGCCGGATCGCTGAGGAGCGCGCCGCCGGGCCCTCAGGCGAGCCCGGCCGCGCCGGCGATGACCTCGATCCGGTCGGCCGGCCCGGCCGGCACGACGACGGCCCACGTGGCCCCGGCCTCCCCCAGCGCGTCCAGGTGCTCCGCGAACCGCCCGGCGCTCCCGACCCACACCCCCTCTTCCACCATCCCCCGGTCCCGCCGGGCCGCGAGCAGGGCGTTCGTCTCGGCGTCGCCCTCCCCCACCAGCGCGATCCCCGCCCAGGTGGCCTCGGCCTCGCGTCCGGCCGCCCCGGCCTCCTCGGCCAGCAGCCGGGCCTTGCGGGCGAACCCGGCCGGGTCCAGCCCCCACCCGTTCCAGCCGTCGGCCACCGACCCCGCCAGCCGGACCACGTCGTCGGCCTGGGCCCCCACCCACACCGGCGGCCCGCCCGGCGAGGCCGGGGGCGGCAGGAGCGGGCCGGCCACCGGCGGGACGTGGTCCCCACCCTCCCACGGCTCCCTCCGCAGCAGGGCCTTCACGGCGGCCACGGTCTCCGCCAGATGGGCCCGGCGCTCGGGCTTCGACAGCGTGGGGATGCCGAAGGCCCGGTGCTCGGGCTCGTCGATGGGGTCCCCCGTCCCGATCCCCAGGATCATGCGGCCCCCGGTGAGCTCGTCGATCCCGGCGGCCATCTTGGCCATCAGGCCGGCCGGGCGGAGCTGGGCCCGGGCCACCAGGGTCCCCACCCGGACCCGCTCGGTGACCGCCCCCACCGCAGCCAGCGTCGTGAAGCCCTCCAGCGAGGGGCGGTCTGGCGCGGCCCCCGGCGGGAAGAAGTGGTCAAACGCGAACAGGCCGGCGTAGCCGAGGTCCTCGGCCCGCCGGGCCACCTCCAGCACCCGTTCGGGCCGCCCGGAGAACAGCGGCAGGACGACGCCGAGGCGGGGCCGCGTCATGGCCCCCCGGGGAGGGGTTCCTCCAGGGCCAGCAGGGCGGCCCCGACCGCGCCCGCGTCGTTGCCCAGGCTGGCGGCCAGCATGGGGACGTCCGGCCGGAACTCCGAGGCCTCCACCGCGCCGCGGTAGGCCTCCCGCGCAGGCTCCAGGAGCAGGTCCCCGGCGTCGATGGCCCCGCCGCCCACCACCACCACCTCCGGGTCGAGCACGTTCACCAGCCCGGCGATGCCCTCCCCCAGGCGTCGCCCCACCTCGGCCAGCACCGCCACCGCCACGAGGTCGCCCTGCTTCGCGGCCGCCGTGACCACCAGGCCGGTGACCATCGACGGATCCCCGTCGGCGAACTGGACCAGGAGCGAGCCGGGCTCGCGCGCCGCGGCCTCCCGGCCCAGCCGGCCGATGGCCCGGCCCGACGCCACCTGCTCCCAGCACCCCTCGTTGCCGCACCCGCACACCGGCCCGCCCGGCTCCACGATGATGTGCCCGATCTCGGCGCCGAACCCGTGGGCTCCGCGGAACAGCCGCCCCCCGGCCACGATGGCCCCGCCGATCCCCGTCCCCACGGTGACCAGGAGCATGTGGGAGCTCCCCCGCCCGGCTCCCAGCCGGAACTCCCCCCACCCCGCCACGTTCGCGTCGTTGTCCACCACGCAGGGCAGCCCGGTGCTCCCGGACAGCCAGTCCCGCAGCGGGAGGTCCCGGAACGGGAGATTCGGCCCGTAGCGCATGATCCCGGCCGGGTACTCCACGATCCCGGCCACCCCCACGCCGATCGCCGCGGCCCGTCCTCTCACCACCCGGCGGGCCACCACCTCGACCGCCGCGAACACCTCCCGGCTGTCCCCGGCGGGGGTGGGGGCCACCACGCGCTCCACGACATGGCCCTCTGCCGTCACCCGGAACCCGGCGATCTTCGTCCCGCCGATGTCGAGGCCCACCGCCTCGACGCCGCCCGCCTGGACGCCCCCGGGACCGGTGCCCTCCGCGCCGCCCTCCGCCTCGCCGGCATCCGCCACGAGACGCCTCCTCCCGTCAGAACCGCAGGGTCGCGCCGATCCGGCCGTGCCGGTCCAGTGCGCCCTCTCCCGTGACGATCTCCACCCCGCACCCCGACCGGAACGCCCGTGCCACGGCGGCCTCCACCACGTCGGCCACCCGCCGGGTGGCCGAGCCGCAGGACCGGCAGGTCTCGCCCCACTCGGCCAGCCAGCCGCACTCCGGGCACTCCACGCCCGGCTCTGCGAACCCGTCGGCCACCACGAGTGTCTCCGCGCGGCCGTCGGACAGCGCGGCCAGCGTCCCGATGAGACCCGACACCGCGCCGTGCCCCGCCCCCCTGCCGGCGGACAACCGGTCCACCACCCGGCGCTGCCGCTCCTCGAGCATCTTCTCCTCGAGGGCCAGGGTCCGGCGCAGGACCTCGTCCGTGGTCGCCGTGACCGGCAGCGTCACGCGGGCCCGGACCTTCCGCCGGAGGTAGTCGTGGAGGTCCTGCTCGAACTCCACCGCCACCTCGTCCGGCCCGCCCAGGACCAGATGGTCGAACGGCCGGCGCCTGGACAGCCGGAACACCGCCTCGGCGGTCCGCCGGAGGTGCTTGCGGCGCAGGTCGTCGGCGTGGCGCTGCAGGCGAGCCTGGGCCCACCCGCCCTGGTCGTGGCGCCGCACCGCCTCCTCGTCGAGGTCCGTTCGCTCCTCGATCCGGCCCAGCGCAGCCAGGAAGATCCGGGCCTTCGCCGAGTCCACCAGCACGGTGCAGAACGACTCGTGGGCCTCCAGCAGGCCCTCCAGCGGCGCCAGGTCCGGGTGGGGGGCCACCACCGCCCGGTTCGGCACCGGCCGGGGCACGGCCACGGTCTCCCACAGCCCGGCGCCGTTCGCCGAGAACATCGCCAGGCCGCGGTTCCCGGCCCGGACGAACGCCCCGCGGACGAAGTCCCGGATCCGCCCGGCGTCGCACTCCACGGACCGGCGGGCCCGTTGGGAGAGCGTCCCCGCCTGCTCCCGGACCCGCCGGAGGAGGTCCTCCAGGCGGAGCTCGTAGTCCTGCTTGCGCGGCATGGAGCGTCCGTCCACGCCGAGGTACACGCTCGTCACCGGCACGCCGTCCGGCTGCCACTCCGCGAGCTTGCGAAGGAACATGCGATCGAGGTCAGCCACCGTCGCCTCCATCCCGCGCATCGGCTCGGATCACGATCCGGTTCCGTCGGGCGCGGACCGGAGGAGGTTTCATTCGACCGGGGGCCTACCGCTCGGCATGACTTCGTTCATCTCCCCTTGCCCTACGGCCTCGCTCATGAGGCCCCCGGACCCCCTCCGACCGGGGGCCTACCGCTCGGCATGACTTCGTTCATCTCCCCTTGCCCTACGGCCTCGCTCATGAGGCCCCCGACCCCCTGGTCACCTGATCGTGATCCTCTCCAGGCCGTTCTCCCCCTCGGTGGCCTGCACGCGGGCGTCGACCATGGCCTTCACCGCGAGCAGCACCTCGTGGCCGGCGGCCATGAGGTGCTGGACCACCTCTGGGCGGGCAGCCTCGGCGAACGTCAGGGCCAGGCCCACAGGGCAGAACGCCACGGGGCACACGTGCGAGCCGAACGGACCTCCGCCGGTGGCCCCTCCGCCGGTGGCCCCCCCGCCGGGAGGGCCATCGCCTGGGGGGCCCGCCTTAACCGGGCCCCCGCCCTGGTCAGCCATCGGTCAGCCCCTTTCGGATCGAATCGAGTGAGGAATGGCCACGCATCAACCGTGGCGCCGCCCCGGCGGCCGGCCGCGGCTCGCGGGCGAACCTGATCTCCAGCCGGTCCTCGACGAAGGCCGCATCCCTGATCGACAGGCGCTGCAGGGTCTGCGGCAGGATGAGGTTGCGCTTGTACGACCCCACCTTCACGAACAGCTCGTCGCCCCGCCGGTGCATGTCGAGGTCGTCGCGGGAGGCGAACGGCAGCCGCAACGACAGCACGTAGGCCTGCCCCCGCTTGCGGACCCGGATGGGCTCCTCGAGGTGGAGGATCTCGGTCACGTCCCGCTCGCCGTACACCTCCGCGGCCATCCGGGCGAGCAGCTCGACCCCCACCATCTCCTGGTCGAACAGTTTCGCGGTGAGGATCGGGACCGGCTCGAAGGACTCGTGGACAGTGGCCAGGTGCTCGGCCTGGATCTCCTTCCACTTGCCGAAGTAGGGGTCGGTCACGGTGTCCGGGATGATCCGGTTCACCACTACGGCGTCCACCCGGTACCCGAACAGCGACAGGTACGTGTACGTCCGGCGGGCCTCGGAGATCACCATCTTCTCCGGGTTCACGACCAGCCGGACGCTCGAGACGTGCTCGTCGATGAGGATCCGCCGCACCGCGTCGAGGTTCCGGTGGAGCTTCTCGATGCTCGCGAAGAACCGGTCGTCGGCGATGGGGAGCGACGTGATCTTCGTGACCAGCGGGCGAAGGGTCTTCACCACCCGCCGCTCCACCGGGAAGATCCTTTCGATGTACCAGTTCATGATCTCCGGCAGGCTGAGCAGGCGGAGGGTCTCCGCGGTGGGCGCGCAGTCCACCACCAGCAGGTCGAACTTCCCCGACTCCACGTGCTGCTTCACGTCGATCAGGCTGAAGATCTCGTCGAGACCGGGGATCACCGACAGCTCCTCGGCCTGGATCGTGTCCACGCCGGCCCAGTTCATGAGCGCGATGAAGTACTCCTGGATCTCCCGCCAGTTGGCCTCGAGGCGCTCCTGGGCGTCGATCTGCTGGGCCCACAGGTTGTCCTCGAGCCGCGTGGAGCGCGATTCGATCTCCACGTCGAATGAGTCTGCCAGGGAGTGCGCGGGGTCCGTGCTCATGACCATCACGCGGTTGCCGGCCCGGGCCGCGGACACGGCGGTGGCGGCGGCGACCGTGGTCTTCCCGACGCCGCCCTTCCCGGTGAACAGCAGCACGCGCATCGCGGCCTAGATTAGCCGGTCGGTCCGGGCCGCCACCCCCCGGTTCCGGACCGGGCCGCTCAGGCCTGCTCCACGCGCTTCTTCAGGCCCTTCAGGGCGCCGTCCACGATCTGCTTCTCGCCCTGCTTGCGGATGAACCCCGGGACCTTCATCTTCAGCTCGATCGACATCCGGTATGTCACCTTCGTCTCGTCGTCGTCGAGCTCCTCCAGGTCGTACTCGCCCTTGATGTCCTTGAGACCGCCCTCGATCTCTTTGGTGGTCCAGGACACCCCTCGGTTGTCTGCCCTGTACGAATAAGCGAGCGTGTATCGGACATCCCCGATGAACGGGGCCTTCACCTCCATGGTCACCTCGTTGGCCCGTCCGGATGAATCGGTCTTCTCCACCTTCGCCGACTTGATGTCGTTCCACGCCGGGTAGGCCTCGAAGTCCTCGATCACGGCCATCACGTCCTCGGCCGACGCCGCGATCGTGATCGAACCCTCGGTCTGCTCCGCCACGTCCCCTCCTCTCGTCCCGCACGCTGCGGGCCCGCCTCAGCCGGGCGCCTCGTACGCCCAGCCGGTGCCGCCGGCCCGGAAGTGCCCCACGTTCACCAGCTCGGTGCGGCCCACGTGGCCCCGCCCCACCAGCGGCTGGTGGACGTGGCCGAACAGCGCGAACCGCGGCTCGCGCTCCTGGATGTAGCGGAGCAGGGGCGTGGACCCCGGTTCGAACTTCGCGGCCACCCTGTCGTAGCAGTACCACGGCACGCGCGGGGGCATGTGGGTGCCGACCACGTCCACGTCGCCCACCGCCTGGAGCTTTCCCTCCCAGGCCTCGTCCGTCACCTCGCCGGGGACCCCGAGCGGGGTCCGGACCCCGCCACCCACGATCCCCCACCGCAGGCCGGCGAGCTCGAACGCCTCCCCGTCCACCACCCGGATGCGGGGCGGGGCCAACTCCCGGAGCAGGTCGGGGAGGTCCACGTTGCCGTAGGTGACCACGCTCCCGTCGGGGAGGGCGTCCAGCACCCGTTCGTACTGGTCCCGGGCCAGCTCGGTGAACCGCTCCCGGAAGTCCAACTCGGGATCGGTCTGGGCCCGCAGCGTGGCCCGGGCCTCGGTGAACCGTCCGGCGGCCCGGTGGGCGGCCGCGGCGGCCACCGGCTCCCGCCCGAAGATCTCCACCAGGATCCCGTCCATGGCCAGGTAGTCGATGACGTTGATGAGGTCGCCCAGGACGACGAGCGCATCGCTCGACGCGGCGGCCTCGGGGAGGCGGTCCACCGCGCCGTGGAGGTCGCTGATGACGGTGACGCGCATCTCGGCCCCTCAACGTACACGGGCTCCCGGGGAGCCGTTCGGGCTGGGGTAGGCTCCCACGCCATGGGCGAACCGATCCGGGCGGTGCTGTTCGACTACGGCCACACGCTGGTGGACTTCCGCCGGACCGAGGAGGCCCTCCTCCAGGCCTACGAGCAGATCCGGGACCGGGTGGAGGCAGCGCTGTACATCCAGGCCCCGGAGGTCGGGCACCTCATCGACCGGGTGGCCGGGGAGATCGACCGGCGGGTGGGCGCCTCCTACGAGGCCCGCCGCCTGGAGGAGCTCGACCTGGTGGCCCTGTTCGACGAGGTGCTCTCCGCGACCCTCGGGCTCACCGTGCCCGCCGACGTGGTCCAGCACGTCGTGGCCCTGGACCACTCGGCGTACTCGAAGACCATCACGGTGTCGCCGGAGACGCTGGGGGTCCTCGACGCCCTCCGGGACCGGGGGCTCACGCTGGGGCTGGTGTCGAACGTGGCCCTGCTCCCCCATCTGATGCGCGCCGACCTCGAGGCCCTGGGGATCCTGGAGCGGCTCGACGCCACCACGTTCTCGAGCGAGGTCCGGACCCGCAAGCCGGATCCCACGATCTTCGCCGACGCCCTGGGCAAGCTGGGGGTGGAGCCCGGCGCCGCGGTATTCGTCGGGGACCGCCTGCTGGACGACGTGCAGGGAGCCCAGCGATCCGGGATGCGCGCCCTGCTCACCACGGAGTTCCGCCGGGAGGAGGACCCGTCGGTCCGTCCCGACGCCCTCATCGAACGGCTCACGGAGCTGCCGGGAGCGCTCGAGGCGCTGGAGGGCTGACCCGCTACTGCAGGTGCCCGGCCCGGGTCACCATCAGGAACAGCGACCCCACCGAGAGCATCATGAGGCCCGCGGTCCCGTACAGCATGCTCCGGGACGACAGCAGCTGCGGCTCATCGGAGGCCAGGCGGAACGCGTCGAGGGCGGTGGCCGCGTACAGCACCAGCGCCCCCATCACGAAGACCACCGCCATGGGCAGCAGGATCCCCAGCCCGCCCGCCGGGTGGTTCATGAGCAGGAACAGCGCGGTGGCCGCGCACCACAGGAACAGGACGGCCCGGGCCAGCCCCTCGGCCTTCCGTCCCGCCGAGGCGTGGCCCAGGCCGGGGAAGATCAGCGACCGGGCCACCGCCGTGTTCGGCCTCACCTTCGGCTTCGCCTCCTCCTGCTCGAACAGCTTCGAGAACGAGGCCCCGCAGACGGAGCACACATCCCGGGACAGATCGTTGGGGGTCCCGCACACGGCACATGGCCAGGTGGGGACAGCACGCGCCGGCTCGGCTGGCGGTGGGTCGGTGAAGGCGGCCCCGGCGCCGTTCGCGGACAGGCCGGCCGGCTCGTGGCCCCGGGCGTCCGCCGCGACGAGATCGTGGCCGGTCAGGTCGGCAACGCCCGGATCGTCGAACAGGGCGGTGGGGAGGTCCCCATTGACCTGCGGCTCGGGGACCGTCGGCAATTTCCACAGCGCCGCCAGGAGTGAGGCGGGGTTCTGCGGGCCGACCGTGCCAGGCTGGGGTCCGGGCGCCCGATCGGTGTCAGCGCCTTCCAGGGACGCCACCACCGTGGGGACGCCGTCGAGGTTCCGGGGGGCCCGGGGCGGGACCGGCATGGGCGGCGCGGGCACGACGGACCCGGCGGGGGCGGTCGGACGGACCAGTCGCGCGTAGCACTGCTGGCACCACTCGGCGCCGGGCGAGGCCAGGGCCCCGCACTGGTCACAGCGGATCCTTGCGTCGGTGTTCACTCCAGCATCTCCTTCAGCGCGACCATGGCCGACCGGACCCCGGACCGGACACGCAGCACTCGCCGGGACGGCCACCGCCGCCCGGCTCCCAGGTCCGTGATCCCGTTCACCATCGTGCCTTCCTCGAACGGCTCGAGGTACCACTCCAGGTGCCCCTCGCGCCCGCCGGGTCCGGCCGCCCGGGAGAGCCGGACGAACAGCCCGACCCCCGGCCGCACCCGGTCCACCGCCACCGTGGCCGGGGGCATCCCGGGGAGCCGCAGCCGCCCGTCGCCGAGCCGCCGGGCCCCCGGCCACCAGGCCGGATAGCCCGCGGGATCGCGGAGCACCTCGAAGACCCGTTCCGGCGCCGCACCCACGAACCCCTGGTCCCAGGTGCGCACCGTTTCGGATCCTCCGTACTGTTTTCGGTCGTTCACCGCCCGCGCCTGAGCCTCCACGCCGAGAACAGCAGGGCTCCCACCAGCACGCCCAGGATGACGAAGAAGCCCACGCTGCGCCCCCCGGAGATCGCGGAACCCGTCCTGCTCGGGCTCGGCGTGGCCGCCGCGACCCACGCCCGGACCGCGAACCCGAGCGCCGCGCCGGCGAACACCACCACCGTCAGGAGTACAGGTCCTCGATATCGGGGGCGAACTTCTGGACGATGGCCCGGCGGCGGACCTTGAGGGTGGGCGTGATCTCCTCGGCCTCCATCAGGAAGTCGCGGGACAGGACCTTCCACCGCTTGATCCCCTCTGCCCGGGAGAACTCCGCGTTCACGGAGGCCACGGCCGCCGCGACCGCGGCCTGGACGTCCGCGTGCTCGGCCAGCGCCGCCGGATCCCTCTCGGCGATGCCGCGTTCCTCCGCGAACTTCGGCAGGGCCTCCTGGTCCAGTGTGATGAGCACCACGAGGTACGGACGCCGGTCCCCGATCACCACCGCCTGGCTGATCAGCGGGTGGTACTTCAGGGCGTTCTCCAGCTCCTGGGGGGCGACGTTCTTGCCCGACGCCGTGATGATGAGGTCCTTCTTCCGGTCGGTGATCTTGAGGTAGCCGTCCTCGTCCAGCTCGCCGACGTCGCCCGTGTGCATCCACCCGTCGGCCAGCATCTCCGCGGTGGCATCGGGGTTCTTGAAGTAGCCCGGGAACACGTTCCCGCCTCGCACCAGGATCTCCCCGTCCTCCGCGATGCGGACCTCGACCCCCGGGATGGGCGGGCCGACCGTCCCGATCTTGATCCGCTCCCTGGGGTTCAGCGAGGTGGGGCCGGTGCCCTCCGTCTGCCCGTACACCTCCGCGATCGGCATGTTCACCGCGTGAAAGAACTTGAGGATCTCCACGTTGATCGGCGCGGCCCCCGACACGAAGTACGTGCACTGGTCCAGGCCCAGCGCCGCCCGGAGCGGCCCGAACATCTTCTCCTCGGCCTCGTGCAGGCCGTGGGTCATCTCCTCGATGGGCTCGTCCCCGGCCTGGCGCATCTCGACCACGGCCGTGGAGACGTACACGGCGCCCTCCGCGGCCATCCGCTGGTCCTCGGGCAGCCCGGCCAGGCGGGCCTGGATCCCGGCGTAGAACTTCTCCCACACCCTGGGGACCGCGAAGAACACCGTGGGACGGCAGGCCTGGAGGTCCCGCAGGACGGTGTCGAGCGATTCTGCGAACCACGTCTCGATGCCGTTCACGACCTGGGACAGGTGCGAGGTGACGCGCTCGGCGATGTGCGACAGCGGGAGGAACGACAGCCGCCGGCCCGTCCCGAACTGTTCGTCGAACACCTGCAGCAGCGAGCCCACCGTCCACACCGCGTTCGAGTGGGTCAGCATGGCGCCCTTGGGCGGCCCGGTGGTCCCGGACGTGTAGACGATGGTGGCCACGTCCTCGGGCGAGGCGGCCTGCCACCGCTCGTCGTACTCGCCGGGATGCTCGGCATCGTGGGCGCGGCCCCGCTCGCGCAGGGCGGAGAGCGAGAGCACGAATCCGTCGGCGGACTCCGGGTAGTCCTCGATCACCACGGCGTGGCGGAGGGCGGGGAGCTCGGAGCGCTCCTTCTCCACCTTCAACAGCTGCTCCTCGTTCTCGACGACGATCACCGCGGCTTCGGCGTGCCCGGCGATGTACGCGACCTGCGAGGGTGAGCTGGTCGTGTAGACCGGGACGGTGATCGCACCCGAGCACATCCCTCCGATGTCGGCGACGTGCCACCCCGGGCGGTTCCTGGACAGGATGCAGACGGTCTGCGCGGGCTGGATCCCGAGCGAGGACAGCCCCATGGCCACCTCCCGGACGGCCTCCGCGTAGCCGGTCCAGGAGATCTCGCCCCAGTCCTCGCCGTCGCGGTACTTCAGGGCCGCCCGGTCGCCCAGTCGCTCGGCGGTGTCGTGGAACCGCTTGGTGATCGTGTCGCCCGCCATGGTCTCCCCTTCCTCGTTCGTGCCGATCGTTCGTGCCGGGCTCGTTCGTGCAGGGCCTATCGTGACGCCTCGGCCAGCCACCGCGCCAGCCCCCCCACCCGGCGGGGCCACGTGAACAGCCGCTCCACCCGGGCCCGCCCGGCCTTGCCCATGGCCTCGGAACGGGCCGGGTTGGCCAGGAGGCCGGCCACGGCCTCGGACACGGCGCCGGGGTGCCGCCCGTCGACCACCAGGCCCGTCTCCCCGTCGGCCACGGCCTCCGCGGCGCCGCCGGAGTCCCCCGCCACCACGGGCCTCCCCGACGCCGCCGCCTCGAGGAACACGATGCCGAACCCCTCCACCTCCAGGCCCGCCAGCCGGGACCGGCACGGCACGGCGAACACGTCGGCTGCCGCGTGGTACGCGGGGAGATCGGCGTCCGGGACCTTGCCGGCGAACACCACCGCGTGCGCGTGGTCGGCGGCCAGCGCCCGGAGGCGCGTGGCGTCCGGGCCGTCGCCTACGATCAGCAGCGCGGCGTCGGGCTCGCGCCGGCGGATGGCCGGCAGGGCCCGGATCAGCACGTCCTGGCCCTTCCGGGGCACCAGGCGGGAGACGCACAGGACCAGGGGCCGGTCGGACAGGCCGTGGCGGGCCCGGACCGCCCCGGCGCCGGGCGCGTCCGGCCGGAACCGATCCGTTGCCACCCCCGGCGGCAGGAGTGAGAGCGGGACGCCACGAGGCACCGCCGTCCGGATGACCCGGCCGGTGAACCGGCTCACCGCCAGCACCCGAGCGGCCCGGGAGGTGGCCCGTTGCAGCAGCGCGTGGAGCACCGGCGTGAGGGCGAACCAGTACTCGGTCCCGTGGGTGGCCACCACGTAGGGCAGGCCGTCGTCGTCGAGGGCCGGCCCCAGCAGCGCCAGCGGCAGCCCGTGGCCGAACAGCACGACCTCCGACCCGTGCCCGCGGGCCACCATCCGGACCTTGGCCGCGAGGTCGCTCGACGGCCACAGGACGGTCGTGGGGAACCGGTGGACGGGGAACGGCAGCGCGTCGTCGTGGTCGCGCCATCCCGGCCAGTTCGGAGCCAGGACGGCCACCCGGTCGGGCGGGAGATTCGCCGCGACGTTCCACACGTACTGCTGAACCCCGCCCACCCGCGGGGGGAAGTCGTTGGTCACGATCAGGGTCCGGGGAACCTCCATCGGCCGCCTATGCTGGCAGAACGATGTCGGTCACGGAGGGCGTGCGAGCGCTGGAGGAGGGCCGGGCCTTCGTGGACCTCTCCGGGTGGCGCGCCGTGTCGGTGACCGGCTCGGACGCCGTCCGGTGGCTGAACGACCTCGTGACGAACCGCGTCGACGACATCGGAGAGAGCCTCGTGCGACGGACGCTGTTCCTGGACCGGACCGGACGGATCCGGGCCGACGTCCTGGTGGCCCCGTTCCTCCACGGCGGGGGCCTGTGCCTGCTGCAGGACCCCGTCCAGCCCCGGCCCATCGACGAGCTGCTGGACCCGTACGTGCTGTCCTCGGACGTGGCCCTGAAGGACCTGACGGGCCGACTGGGGATGGTGGCGTTCGCGAACGGCGGCGAGGCAGGCACGCTCCTCCGGTTCGACCGCGCCCTCGGCGAACCGGGTGACGCCGGGCGTCGCGGCGAGGTCCGCCGGTTCCGCCAGGGGACCGGCGAGGTGGAAGCGACCATGCAGGACCTCGAGGTGGCCCGGATCCGGGCCGGTCTTCCCCGCTTCTGGGTAGACGTCGCGGAGGACACCCTTCCCGCCGAAGCGGGGTGGGACTGGATGATCGACCAGGCCAAGGGGTGCTTCCTGGGCCAGGAGTCGGTGGCGAAGATCCGGAACCTGGGCCATCCGCCGCGGCCGGTGCTGGCGTTCGATGCGGAGGGAGAGGTCCTGCCCCTGGCCCTGATCGTCGCCGGCGGCGAGGAGGTGGGGCGGATCACCAGCGTCGCGCCGGCCGATGGGGGCGGGACGGCATGCATCGGCCGTATCCGGTGGGAGGCTCGCGACGCCGCGCTGACCACGGCCCAGGGCGTGCCGCTCGGCGTTCGATCCACCGGATAACGCGACCCGTCTTGGATTCCCTCAGATCACGCCGCGGGATCGGAGGTCGGGCAGTTCCTGCTCGGTGATCCCCACCTCGGCCAGGATCCCGGCAGTGTGCTCGCCGAACCCCGGGGCCGGCGCGAGGCGCTGAATGCGTTCGCCGTCCATGACGAACGGCGACGCCGGGCCGACCGGCCGGCCGACGATGTCTGCGATGAGCCCCCGGTGGGCGATCTGGGGGTCGGCAAAGGCCTCGCCCAGCGTGTTCACGGGCCCCACGCAGGCCTCCAGACCGGCCAGCTGCTCCAGCCACTCGTCGCGGGGACGCTCGGCGAAGATCGCCTCGAGCCGGCCGGCCATCTGTTCCTGCTGCTCAGGCGGGCCGTACTGGGTGTGGACGAAGTCGGGGACGCCGAGCGCGGAGCACAGGGCGGTCCAGAACTGGGGCTCGAGCGCGCCGACGGTGAGGTACCGGTCGTCCGCGCACCGGTACACGCGGTAGCAGGCGTACGCGCCGGACAGCGCCATGCGCCCCCGTTCGGGCTCCGTACCGGTGGCCAGGAACTCGCCCGCGTGGATCGAGAGCCAGGACACCACGCCGTCGGTCATCGAGGTGTCCACGAACCGGCCCCGGCCGGTCCGTTCGCGTTCCAGGAGGGCCGCCACGATCCCGATGGCCGCCGCCATGCCGCCTCCCGCCAGGTCCCCGACCTGCACGGCCGGGACGACCGGGGGCCCCCCGGCCGGGCCCGTGAGTCCCAGGGCCCCGGCGTAGCCCATGTAGTTGATGTCGTGTCCCACGGCCTCCCGGTATGGCCCGTCCTGCCCGTAGCCGGAGATCGCGCAGTACACCAGGCGCGGGTGGGCCTCCGCGAGGGCCGCCGGTCCGACGCCCAGGCGGTCCATGACCCCCGGGCGGAAGGACTCGATCAGCACGTCGAACCGGCCGGCGAGTCGTCGCAGGAGGTCCACGCCGCTGGGGTCCTTGAGGTTGAGGGTGGCGCTCCGCTTGCCCCGGTTCAGCGCGCGGTGGGCGGCGCTCTCGCCGTCGACGATGGGCGGGGTCCACCGGATGTAGTCGCCCCGGCCGGGCTCCTCGACCTTCACCACGTCGCCCCCCAGGTCGGCCAGGAGCAACGTCGCGTAGCCCCCCGGGAGCAGCCGGGTGAGGTCGAGGATCCGAACGCCGTCGAGCGGGCCGCTCACGGGGTCTCTTCGGTCCGCGGAATCGGGACGTTCGTGACGAGGGGGATCGAACGACCTCCCCGGAACGGGGGAACTTCGCCCAAACCCCTTCCGCGACGGTTGACGGGTGTGCTAGACATGGACCGGGAAGCGCCTACTGTCCCTGGGACGACGAACCGAGGTGGTCTGTTGCTGAGGCCGGGCGGGGTGGAGGAAGGCTTGCTCATGAACGAGACGCTGATGGACGTCGACGTGTCGCGCCTCCCGAAGGACCCGATGCCGCCGGACATGTGGCAGGACCGAGCGGCATGCTACGGCATCGATCCCGAGGTGTTCTTCCCCGCATCCGAGGAGGACGCCAGCTTGGCCCTGTCCTACTGCGGAGCCTGCTCCATCCGCGACACCTGCCTCGCCTGGGCCCTGAAGAACCGCGAGCGCTACGGCGTGTGGGGCGGCCTCACCGAACAGCAGCGCCGCCGCATCTCCCGCCACGTGGCCTAGCAGCCGGTCACACCCACGGAATTCGGGGTCCCGCGAAGTCGTTCCAGAAGACCCATGAGCATGATGCTCCCTGTTGACAGTTGTCGTTCGATGTCCCGTCCCACTTGACCTTCGAACGCATGTTCGGTATCGTCGTGCACTTCCCGCGGTCCCGGGAGGCGGCGTGCTGCAGACGGTCGGCGAGCTCAGGGGATCCGCCCGGCTCGATCCCGAGACCCCGCTGTCCGAGGTCACGTTCTGCGTGGTGGACCTCGAGACCACCGGGGGGTCGCCGCGGGATTGCGCCATCGCAGAGGTCGGCGCGGTGCGGTACCGGGGCGGGGAACGACTCGCGGTCCTGCAGACGCTGGTGAACCCGGGAGGGCCCATCCCCCGGTTCATCACGCACCTCACGGGGATCGACGACGTCGCGGTCCGGCAGGCGCCGGCCATCGATGCCGTGCTCCCGGCCCTGCTCGAGTTCCTGGACGGGGCCGTGTTCGTGGCCCACAACGCGCGGTTCGACTTCGGGTTCGTCCGGGCGGCCTGCCGGGCGCTGGGCTATCCGGACCCGCCGGGGCCGCCGGTCTGCACGGCGAAGCTGGCCCGCCGGGTGGCGTGGGACGACGTCCCGAACGTCCGCCTGCAGACCATGGCCCGGTTCTTCCGGGCGAGCGTCATGCCCACCCACCGAGCCCTCCCCGACGCGCAGGCCTGCGCCGACGTGTTCCACAGCCTGCTCGAGCTGGGCGGGCGGCTGGGGATCCTCACTCTGGGCGATCTCCGGGAGGCCATGCGGGCCAGGGGCCAGCCCCACTACGCGAAGATCCGCCTGGCCGACCACCTCCCCCACGCGCGCGGCGTGTACCTGTTCCGCGACCGCCACGACCGGGTGCTGTACGTGGGCAAGGCCACCGACCTCCGGTCCAGGGTGAAGTCGTACTTCTACGGGGACGTGCGGAGGCAGGTCCGGGACCTGCTGGGCCGCACGGAGCGGATCGAGGGCCGGCAGACCGGATCCGAGCTCGACTCGCTGGTTACCGAGGCTCGGCTGATCGCCGAGCACGAGCCCCCGGCGAACCGGCGGGGCCGGACCTGGCGGGGGTTCGCCTACCTCAAGCTGGACCTCGTCGAGGCGTGGCCCCGGATCAAGCTCGCCTCCCGCCCGGGCCCGCCGTCGCTCACGCCGGGCACCGCCGTCTACCTGGGGCCGTTCCGAAACCGGGCCGCCGCGAAGGCCGCGAAGGACGCCCTGGAAGACGTGGTGGCCGTCCGCCGGTGCACCCGGTCCATGGGCCGTTCCACCCGGTTCTCCCCCTGCGTCCTGGCCGACTTGGGCCGGTGCGTCGCGCCGTGCGACGGGCGAGTGAGCCCCGAGCGCTACGAGGAGCTCGTCCGCGGGCTCATCCACTCCCTCTCCTCCCCGGGCGGGCTCCTCGCAGCGCTCGAAGCACGGATGACGCGGCTCGCCGCCCAGGAGCGGTTCGAGGAGGCCGCCGACGCCCGGGACCGCCTCCGGGCGCTGGCCGAGGCCCTGGGACGAGCCCGACAGGAACGGTGGCTCACCGCCCCCGGCCGGTTGGTCCTGCGCGAGGCCCGCGGCGCCACCGTGGAGCTCCGTGGCGGCTCGCTCGTCACGCCAGCCGGTGGCCCGCCGTCAGCCGCGGGGCCGCCGGGAGCGGCTGGGACTGCATCGGGCGGTGGGACGGCATCGGGCAGTCCCCCCCTCGACCCCGTCGGCTACCCGGCCCCGCCGGAGCGGGCCGACGAGCTCGCCGCCGTTCGGACCCATGTGGCTCGCCACCCGCCCGCGCTTCTCCACACCGATGCCCCGCTTGAGGAGCCTGTGGACGGTGGGCGCGCCCTGGCCGCGCTCTTGGCCCGGCTCCGCGCCGCCACCGACCCTCGCTGACGAACTCGCCTTGGGATTCAGGGTCACGATCAAGGTCACCTCGACCGCGAAGCCGGTCCAGATCGACGGCCTCGGGGTCAGCGTTGTGTAGGCGGCTTGAGCCCCCCGGCTACAATCGGACTATGGAGAACGCCGTGATCCTCGAGGGCGCGCGCACGCCCATCGGGAACTTCCTGGGGTCCCTGGCCGAGGTCGCGACGGTGGACCTCGGTGTCACGGCCACGGTGGAGGCCCTCCGCCGGGCGAACGTCGAGGGGGCCGCGGTCGACGAGCTGATCTTCGGCCACGCTCGGCAGGCCGGGAACGGCCCGAACACCGCCCGGCAGGTGGCGTACCGCAGCGGGATCCCCCAGGAGGCCCCGGGGGTCACCGTGAACATGGCCTGCGGCTCGGGCACCCGGGCCGTCCAGCACGCCGCCGAGCAGATCATGCTGGGGAACGCGTCGGTGGTCGTGGCGGGCGGCATGGAGAACATGTCGCGGACCCCCTTCCTGCTGGACAGGATGCGGTTCGGCTACCGGATGGGCAATGCCGCGGTGTACGACGGGATGTACCGGGACGGGTTCCTCGACCCCCTGTCGGGCTGCGTGATGGGCGAGACCGCGGAGAACCTGGCCCGCAAGTACGGCATCCCCCGCGAGGAGCAGGACGAGTTCGCGCTGGCCTCCCAGCGCAAGGCAGCGGAGGGCCGCGAACGCCGCCAGAAGGAGATCACGCCGGTCGAGGTCCCCGGCCGGAAGGGTGAGACGACCGTGTTCGGGGAGGACGAGCACCCTCGCGCCGACACCACGCTCGAGACTCTGGCCAGGCTGAAGCCGACGTTCGCCGCGGACGGGACGGTCACGGCCGGTTCCTCGAGCGGCATCACCGACGGCGCGGCGTCCATGGTGCTGATGAACGAGTCGCGCGCGGCATTCGAGGGCCGCGAGCCCCTGGCCCGGATCGTGGCGTACGCGAGCGCCGGCGTAGACCCGGCGTACATGGGCATCGGTGTGGTCCCGGCCACCCGCAAGGTCCTGGAGAAGACCGGACTGTCCCTGCAGGACTTCGATGTCATCGAGCTGAACGAGGCGTTCGCGGCGCAGGTCCTGGCGTGCGACCGGGAGCTGAAGCTCGACCACGACAAGCTGAACACGAAGGGTGGCGCGATCGCGCTCGGCCACCCCATCGGGATGACCGGGGCCCGGATCGTGCTGACGGCGGCCTACGAGCTGCGGGAGCGCGACCTCTCGCTCGCTCTGGCCACGTTGTGTATCAGTGGCGGCATGGGCATGGCGGTCGTGCTCGAGCGAGCCTGAACGAGGACCAACCGACGAGGGTCTGGACGAGGCGGGAGGGCGACGTGGTCAACGCGGTGGTGCTGGTGCAGTGCGAGATCGACGAGATCCCCGAGGCCGCCCAGGCCATCGCCGACATCGCCGGCGTCTCCGAGGTCTACTCCGTGGCCGGCGAGTACGACCTGGTGGTGATCATCCGGGTGGCCGACCACGACGACCTCTCCCGCGTGATCCCCGACGGCGTGGCCAAGGTCCACGGCGTGGTCCGCACCGAGACCCTCATCGCCTTCCAGGTCTACTCCAAGCACGACCTCGACCGCCTGTTCAGCATCGGCTTCGACGAGGGCCAGAGCTAGTCGCGGCGGCGGGCGGCCAGGCGCTCGTTGGGGGCGTTCACCAGCCACCCTTCGTCGAAGGCATCCTCACGGCGATCCCGGAGGGCAGCTGCCTCAGTGGTCATTCGGGGTCGATCGCGATGCACAGGGCGGTGCGGGCCCAGTGGCTCATGTGCTCGCCTGCGTGCCAGCCCTGGTACTTGGCGGCAAGGAGCTTGCGGGCGGCCTCGTCTTCGGCCGGGACCTCGACGGGGCGGGCCGTTCCCGCGTGCTCCTCGGCGGCCGCCGAGCCCACGCGCACGGTCACGCGGGGGTCGACCCGGAGGTTGCGGACCCAGTCGCTGCGGTCGTCGCCCCCGGACAGCACGTACAGGGCGCGGCCGTTCTCGGGCATGGCGAACCAGATCTCGATCGTGTGGAGGTTGCCGGTGCGCCGGCCGGTCGTGGTCAGGTAGCAGTACGCCTCGCCCGCCGAGCCGGGCTCGAACCCCGGGCTCACCGTCCTACCGGGTGGCCCAGATCACCAGGCCGACGATGACCGCGAGGGCCGACACCAGCATGATGATGTCGCCCTTGCGGACCTTGCCGGGCTGCATCGCGTTGAAGCCCATCCCCTACCCTCCCGCGGGCTCCGGGAGCCGGTAGTACTGCCGGAACCGCTCCTCGGACAGCCAGTAGATGTGCTGGCGCACGGTGGAAGCATACGTGCGGGCCTCTGCCTCGTCGGAGCAGGGCCGTTCGGAGGCCTCGGACCCGGCCGGGTCGACGATCACCACGCGCCACCCGGACCCGGCGCCGTCGTCCACCCAGACGGCGTAGCCGTTGTCGTCGAGCACGAGGCGTCAGACCCGCTCGGCGGCGCGCACCTGCGCCGCCAGGACGTCGGCGTTCGACCGGAGCGCCTCCAGATGGGCCCGGACCTCCGCCAGCAGGGAGTCCTCGTCGAGCACGAGCGCGGGGGTCATGCCGGCCAGCTTCTCCAGGGCCCCCTCCATGGCCCCCCCGGCCCGTTCGGCAATCTCGAGAGCCTCGGTCAGCACGGCCGTGTAGTGGGGCTGGAACGGCTTGCCGCAGTTCGGGCAGTGTCCCCCTGAGTCGAGCACCTGCCTGACCAGGAAGTCCTTCCCGCAGCGCTGGCACGTGCCTCGGATCTTCACGCGGTCTCCTTGTCGGTCCGCGCTGCGGCGGCGGCTGCCTCCCGGCGGGATTCGAGCAGCTCGAGGACCCGATCGGCCAGGGCGAACGGGTCGGCCGGCTTCACGAACCAGGCGTCGGCCCCCGACCACCGGGCCAACCAGGCGTCGTGGGGCCGGTCCAGCAGGATCACGATCACGCCCCCGTACGGAGGGATGGCGTCCCGGAGGTCCTTGGCCATGGAGAACGCCCCCGCCCGGGACTGGATCTCGTCGGCCAGGATCACGTCGGGGCTCTCCCGGCGGGCCACGAGCGCTCCTCGCTCCCCGTTCGGCGCCTCGAGGAACTCGATCCGCTCGCCGAGGCGCCGGCCGATCCCGCCCACGGTCAGGCGCATGGACTCCTTGACGGACTCGGAGGCGGATGTGAGCAATACTTTCACGGCCCCGCATTCTACTCAGGGTCGGATCGGGCCCCCCGGAACGTGGCCGGCCGCCACCAGAGACGGACCCGGCCCGGGGTGGAGGGAGGAACGGTGGAGGAGAAGCTCGGACAGGTGACAGTGGCCGAGTTCATCGGCACGTTCGCGCTGGTGTTCATCGGCGCCGGCGCGGTGATCATGGGCCCCTCGACGGGGAGCGGCCTGGTCGGCGTGGCGCTGGCCCACGGGATCGTCCTCGCGGTGATGGTCTCGATCCTGGCCCACATCTCCGGCGCGCACTTCAACCCCGCGGTGACCGTCGGCGTGTGGGTCACCGGGAACATCCGGACCCTCCTGGCGGGGGTGTACATCGCGTCGCAACTGGCCGGCGCCGTCGCGGCGGGGCTGGTCCTGCGGGCCCTGTATCCGGAATCGGCATGGCGAACGGCGAACCTCGGCGCCCCGGGCCTCGGCACCGGCGTGTCGTCGGGCCGGGCCGTGCTGATCGAGGCCGTCCTGACGTTCTTCCTGGTCTTCGCGGTGTACGGGACCGCGGTCGACGACCGGGGGCCGTTCACCAAGCTCGCCGGTCTCCCCATCGGCCTGGTGCTCACGTTCGACATCCTGGCCGGCGGCCCGCTCACCGGCGCGGCCATGAACCCGGCCCGGGCGTTCGGGCCGATGCTGGCCGGAGGGCACTGGAGCGACTGGTGGGTGTACTGGATCGGGCCGATCGGCGGCGGGATCGTCGCGGCCGCCGTGTACTGGTTCGCGTTCCTGGACGGCCGGGAGAAGCTGGTGGCCTCGCGGAAGTCGGAGCACCCCATCGGCGGGCCCACCGAGTCCGAGTGGAGCGACGAGCCCGCGTAGCTCGCTACGGGAGCTCGGGCCGGGCCCGCTCGACGATCCGTTTCGTGTCGGTGCCGGGAGGGAGCGTGCCGAACGCGAATCCCCGATCCCCCTCCAGGCGGGAGGCCACGAACGCGGACGCCACGGCCGGGTCCCCGTGGCGGACCACCAGCGAGCCCTGGAACACCAGCGCCATCTGCTCCACCAGCCGGCGGGCCCGGTGCTCGACGCCGTCGGTGTCGGCCAGGTCGTTCCTGAGCTTCGCCGCGTAGGCGTCCAGGCGCGGATCCGCGCCCTCCGCCGCCGCGATCTCGGCGAAGAACAGCTCCGTGGCGTTCTGGCTCTTCGACAGGGCCCGGAGGACGTCGAGGGCGATGACGTTGCCGGAGCCCTCCCAGATCGAGTTCAGCGGGGACTCCCGGTACAGCCGGGGCATCCCCGATTCCTCGACGTAGCCGTTGCCCCCCAGGCACTCCAGGGCCTCAGCGGCGTGGGTCGGGGTCCGCTTGCAGATCCAGTACTTGGCCACCGCGGTGGCCAGGCGGGAGAAGGCCCGGGCGTCCTCGTCGCCCCCCCAGGCCTCGTCGTACGAGCGGGCCAGCCGGAGCGCCGCGAGCGTGGCCGCCTCGGACTCCACGGCCAGGTCCGCCAGCACGTTCTGCATGAGGGGCTGCTCGGACAGCAGGCGACCGAACGCGCTCCGGTGCGCCGCGTGGTGGGTGGCCTCGGCCACGGCCCGGCGCATCAGCCCGGTTGAGCCCAGCACGCAGTCCAGGCGGGTGTGGTTCACCATCTCGATGATCGTGGGGACGCCGCGCCCCTCGGGGCCGACCAGCCGCGCGTACGCGCCGTGGAACTCCACCTCAGACGACGCGTTCGACCGGTTCCCCAGCTTGTCCTTCAGGCGCTGGATGTGGAACGCGTTCCGCGTGCCGTCCGGGCTCCACCGCGGCAGCAGGAAGCACGACAGCCCGCCGGGGGCCTGGGCCAGGACCAGGAACGCGTCGCACATGGGGGCGGAGCAGAACCACTTCGCGCCGTGGAGCTCGTACTCGCCGGCCTGGCCGACCGGCTCGGCCCGCGTGGTGTTGGCCCGGACGTCCGAACCGCCCTGCCGTTCGGTCATGGCCATCCCCGAGAGCGCGCCGGCCTTCTCGGTGACGGGCGCGGCGGCCGGATCGTATTCGAACGAGGTCAGGCGCGGTTCCCATTCGGCCTGGATCGACGGCTCCAGGCGGAGGGCGGGGATGGCCGCGTACGTCATCGACAGCGGGCACCCGAACCCCTGCTCGGCCTGAGACAGGAGCATGAACGCCACGGCCCGGGCCACGTGCGCGCCGGGCCGGGGCTCCCGCCACGGCAGGGCGTGAAGACCGTGTTCCACGCCGATCCGCATCAGCGAGTGCCAGGCCGGGTGGAACTCCACCTCGTCGATCCGGTTCCCGTACCGATCGTGGGTCCGCAGCACCGGGGGGTTCACGTTTGCCAGGCGCCCCCACTCCAGCGCGTCGCCGCCGGCCAGCGCGGCGACGGTCCGGATACGATCCTCCGCCCAGTCCGCGCCTTCGCGGCGGGCACCCTCGAACAGCGCAGCGTCCTGCCCGAACGGGTCGTACCCGACGAGCGGTGGCGGCTGGTTGGGCCCGGGATCGGTAAGGGTCACGCTGCCAGTGAATCGCGCCCGGTGACCCGTTGGCAACCTCGAGGCCGATGGCGCAGTCTGTTCGGTGGAGATGGCACCGACGCGCGAGGGCCCGGCGGTGGCGACGTTCCTGGTGATGGTCGCGCTCGCCGTGACCCTGTCTCTCGTCACCCGGGAGGGCCCGTCGGCCACGCGGGCCGCAGCGGGCGCGCCGGAGAGGCCCGCGACCGTGCCGAGCCCGACGGCGGTCGATCACACGCCCGTGGTCGCATCGTCGCCCGCTTCTCAGCGCGCGGGCCACCTCGGCGTCTGCGGGCGGGCCGGGATCCCCGTGTTCCCCGGGAGCACACCGGCGCCGCCCCCTGCGGCCGGCGACCGGCTGCTGGCGGCGCTCAGCCGGAGGTCGGATCTCCCGGACCTCCACCGGGTGCAGGCGCTGATCGCCGGGCCCGACGCGTACCACTTCGACGGCGGCCTGGACCTGTGGTCGTTCTACGGCAGCAGGATGCGTCCCGTGTACTTCTGGAAGATGACCCCGCACCTCCGTTCCCTGCTCGGGGTCCGCACCCACGGCGAGGTGGACATCGATCCCCTGCTGTACGTCGGTCCGCGCGGCGCGGCCCTGATCGGGCCGGGGCCGGGCCTCCGGCTCACCCTGTTCTGCTGAACGCGAGGCCCGGCGGCGACGAGACCGGTCGGTGCACTAATACTTCGGCTTGGCGGTTGGACCGCGCCAGGGGTGGCCGATGGCGTGCTGCCAGCAGTGCGGATTCGGGTTGTATGCGGACAATTTGATGCCACAGACGCGGCATTGGCGGGCCTCGCCGGGGCGTCCTACGCCCTGCTCCGGTTCGGGGTCCTCGACGTCCTGCGTGCGTCTGGACAACTGGGCGCTCCCTGGTCGTCTCGCCGCGGCCCGGCTCGAAGTGCCGGGATGATAGCACCGGCTTCCTTCGCTGAGAAGGCCTGATAGGCCTCGCTGTGCCGGAAACCGTGCCTGGGCCGAGGGCATGCCTTGCCACGGTCTTTGGGTCAGCCGATCCTGTACGTGACGAGGCCGCTCGCGATGGTGATGCCGTCCGGGGTGGTGGCCTGCACCTCCACGAACACGAGGTTCCTCCCCCGGCGGATCACGCGAGCGGACGCGGCCACGTCCCTACCGCGCGCCGCCCCCACGTAGACGATCGACGCTGCGGCCGTGCTCCCCCGGAGGTTCTCGGGCGCCTCCGCGCCTGCCCATGCAGCCGCTGCGGCTGCGGTGTCGATCAGGGTGGCCAGGGCGCCACCATGGACCACGTCGGCCATCGTGGCCAGCGACGCCTCGAACGGCAGGACCAGGTCGGCCTCACCGTCCCCGATCCTGTCGACCCGGATGCCGAGCTTCGCCACGAACGGCGACCCGGCCAGCCACTGCTTCGCCAGATCCGTGCCCGAGGTCATTCCTGCACGTCTGAGCCGGCCCGGCTACTTCACGACCCAGGTGTCGCCGCTGGTGAGCAGCTTGGCCAGGTCGCCCTGGCCGAGCTTCTGGGTGGCCTGTTCGATCTGGGCGTCCATGGCGTCGCCGTAGACGGGGCGCGAGATGTCGCGGAACACGCCGATGGGGGTGGGCATGGTCGGCCGGGTGGCCAGGTGCGCCAGCTGGAAGGCCAGGGTCGGGTCGTCGGCGTGGGCGTCGTGGATGACGATCTGCTCCTGCGGAGTGGACTCGGTTTCCGCGATCTCCAGCCGGCCGTTGTCGCCTACCTTCACGCAGCGCTTGCCCTCGTCGAAGATCACCGGCTTGCCGTGCTCGATGCGGATCTGGTTGTGGACCGCGCCAGCGCCCTTCTCGCGCAGGGCGTCGAACGCGCCGTCGTTGAACACGTTGCAGTTCTGGTAGATCTCGATGAACGACGTGCCGCGGTGCTGCGCCGCCGCCCGGAGCACCGACGTGAGGTGCTGACGGTCGTTGTCGATGGTCCTGGCCACGAACGAGCCCTCGGCCCCCAGCGCCAGCGCCACCGGGTTGAACGGGTGGTCCAGCGAGCCGAACGGCGTCGACTTCGTGATCTTCCCCTCCTCGCTGGTCGGCGAGTACTGGCCCTTGGTGAGCCCGTAGATCTGGTTGTTGAACATCAGGATCTTCAGGTTCACGTTCCGCCGCAGCGAGTGGATGAGGTGGTTGCCCCCGATCGACAGCGCGTCCCCGTCGCCGGTGATCACCCACACCGACAGGTCCCGCCGGGTCGTCGCCAGGCCCGTCGCGATGGCCGGGGCCCTCCCGTGGATGCCGTGCATCCCGTACGTGTCCATGTAGTACGTGAACCGACCCGAGCATCCGATCCCGGAGACGAACACGGTCTGGTGCGGCGGCGCCCCCAGCTCCGGCATGAACGACTGCACGGCCGCGAGGATCGCGTAGTCGCCGCACCCCGGGCACCACCGGACCTCCTGGTCCGAGGTGAAGTTCTTCTTGGTCAGCATCAGGGGCCCGGTGGGAGGACCGCTTGCCGCCGGCCGCCCGCTCCCGTTGCCGTTCCCGCCGTCCACGGCGCCCGTCACGTGAGCCTCCTCACGATCTCCCGCTCGAGTTCCTCGGTGAACATCGGCTGGCCCTCCACCTTCGAGTATCCCTCGGCCGGGACCAGGAACTCTGCCCGGATGACCTTCAGCAGCTGCCCTGTGTTCAGCTCGGGCACCAGGACCTTGGGGTAGCTCGCCAGGACCTCGCCGATGTTGCGGGGCAACGGGTTCAGGTGCCACAGGTGGGCGAACGCCACCTTCCGGCCCTCGCCGCGGAGCCGGCGGACGGCGGCCCGGATGGCCCCGAACGTCGAGCCCCAGCCCAGCACGAGCAACTCGGCGTCCCCCGTCTCGTCGTCGACATCCAGCGGCGGGATGTCGTCGGCGATGCCGGCGATCTTCGCCGCCCGGAGCTCGGTCATCCGGGCGTGGTTCGTCGGCGAGTACGAGATGTTGCCGCTGCCGTCCTCCTTCTCCAGGCCGCCCACCCGGTGCTCCAGCCCGGGCGTGCCGGGCAGGGCCCACGGCCGGGCCAGGTACTCGTTGCGGAGGTACGGCATGAACCCGTCCGGCGTGTTCGGCTCCGTGGCGAAGTCCGGCTCGATGGTCGGGAGCGTGTCGACGTCGGGCAGGAGCCACGGCTCCGAGGAGTTCCCCAGGTACGTGTCGGACAGCAGGATCACCGGGGTCCGGTACTTCACCGCGATCCGGACGGCCTCGATCGCCGCGTCGAAGCAGTTCGATGGCGTGGAGGCCGCCACCACCGGCAGCGGCGACTCGCCGTGGCGCCCGTACAGGGCCTGCAGCAGGTCCGCCGCCTCGGTCTTCGTGGGCATGCCCGTGGAGGGGCCGGCCCGCATGACGTCCACGATGATCATGGGCAGCTCGAGCATCACGGCCAGGCCGATGGTCTCGGTCTTGAGGTCCAGCCCCGGCCCGCTGGTCCCGGTCACGCCGAGCGATCCGCCGAACGCCGCCCCCAGCGCCGCGCCGGCCGCCGCGATCTCGTCCTCGGCCTGCAGCGTCCTGACGCCGAAGTTCTTCTGCCGGGACAGCTCGTGCAGCAGCTCCGACGCCGGCGTGATGGGGTACGACGCGTAGAACAGCGGCAGGCCGCTCCGCACCGACGCCGCGATGAGCCCCCAGGACAGCGCCGTGGCCCCGCTGACGTTCCGGTACAGGCCGGGGGCGGCCTGGAACGGCTTGACTTCGTAGGAGTGCGCGAACACCTCCGTGGTCTCACCGAAGTTGTAGCCGGCCTTGAACGCGGCGAGGTTGGCCTCCTTGATCTCCACCTTGCCCGCGAACTTGGCCTCGATCCAGCGGATCGTGACGTCGGTGGGCCGGCCGAACATCCAGGACATAAGCCCCAGCGCGAACATGTTCTTGGACCGCTCGGCGTCCTTCTTGCTGATCTCGAGGCCCTCGGTGGCCCGCACCGTGATCGTGGTCATGGGGACCCTGAACAGTTGGTAGCTCTCCAGGGAGCCGTCCTCGAGCGGGTTCTCCGCGTACCCGGCCTTCTCCAGGTTCCGGCCGATGAACGCGTCCTCGTTGACGATGAGCGTCCCGCCCTTCTCCAGCGAGCCGAGGTTCGTCTTCAGCGCGGCCGGGTTCATGGCCACCAGGACGTTCGGACGGTCGCCGGGCGTGGTGATATCCCGCGACGCGAAGTGGATCTGGAACGCCGACACGCCGGCCAGCGTCCCGGCCGGCGCCCGGATCTCGGCCGGGAAGTCCGGCAGGGTGGCCAGGTCGTTGCCGAGGATGGCGGTGGCGCTGGTGAACCGGTCGCCCGTCAGCTGCATGCCGTCGCCGGAGTCCCCGGCGAAGCGCACGACGACGCGCTCCCGCTCTTCGACGGTCTTCGGGCTCATGGTCCACTGTGGCCCGCTGTTCGAGCGGGCCCTCCCTCCAATACACGATGGTACTGCGTCCGGGAGCCATTCAGGCTCCCGGCGTAGCATGGCCCCGGTGTCACCACGAGAGGCTCCTCCCCTGCCGGCCCTGGACCTGGACGTCGTGCTGGCGCCGTTCGGGGAGAGCCGGGGGCTGCCGGCGGTCGCGTACCTGTCGGACGAGGTGTTCGAGTGGGAATTGCGGCACCTGTTCGAGGCGTCGTGGACGTGCGTGGGAAGGGCCGGGGACATCGCGGAGCCGGGGAGCCGCCGGGCCGTGGAGGCCGGGGCGGAGCCGGTGCTGCTGGTGCGGGGGGGCGACGGGCTGCTCCGGGCCTTCTCCGACGTGTGCCGGCACCGGGGCCATCTCCTGGCGGAGCCGGGGGAACCGTCGTCCGGCGGGAAGGCCATCGTGTGCCCGTACCACGGGTGGACCTATGCGCTCGACGGGTCGGTGCTCGGCGCCCCCTCGATGCGGGACGTGCCGGAGTTCGACCCCGCGGCACACGCACTCCCCGAGGTCCCGGTGCGGGAGTGGGCGGGGTTCGCCATGGTGAACGTCTCCGGCGACGGGCCGCCGCTCGCCGACCAGCTCGGATCGCTGGTGGAGACGGTGGCGCAGTGGGACGTCGCCGGCCTCCGGGCGGGGGCCCGGGAGGAGTACGAGGTCGCCGCGAACTGGAAGACGATCTCGGAGAACTACCACGAGTGCGACCACTGCTCGAACATCCATCCGGCGCTGTGCCGGGTCTCGCCGCCGGACTCCGGCGCGAACCTGGACCCCGACGGCGCCTGGGTGGGCGGGTGGATGGACCTGGCCGAGGGCGCCGAGACCATGTCGCTCGACGGCCGGAGCGGCGGTGAGCCGTTGCCCACGCTGCCCGGCGATCTCCACCGGAAGGTCCTGTACGTCCAGGTGGCGCCGAACCTCCTGCTCAGCCTGCATCCCGACTACGTGCTCACCCACCGGCTGGTCCCGCTGGCACCGGGGCGGACCCGCGTGGAGTGCGAGTGGCTGTTCCGCCCGGAGATCCTGGACCGCCCGGGGTTCGACCCCGCCTACGCCGTCGAGTTCTGGGACCGGACCAACCGCGAGGACTGGCGGGCCTGCGAATCGGTGACCCGGGGCCTGGCCTCCCGGACCTACGTGCCGGGCCCGCTGTCATCCCGGGAGGACGCCGTCTACCGGTTTCTCACGCTCATCGCCGCCGCATACGGGGACGGCCACTTCACCCGTCCCCGCCCGGTTCGCGCGGCCGGTCCCGTCCCGCCTGGCTCGGTGAGGGAGACAGACGATCCTCCACCGGTACCGCAGCGTCCCGACAGTCCGGCGTTGCGTTCGGTCCGGTCGCGGCGGTAGCCTCGGCCGATCGGAGCCGCCCAGCCCCACCGGATCGAGGCCATGGCCCAGCGGGTGTCGCAGGCCGTCAGAGCTGCCGCTCGTGCCGCGTTCGAGCGACGCGTGGCGCCGGCCTGAGCTCCTGGCGGCTGAGCCCGGTGTGCGTGATCCCCATGGGCCGGGTGGACGACGCCATCTTCATCGCGGAGCAGCCCGACACGACCATGACTTCGTTCGGGGACATGATGCGGGTCCCGGGGGGCCGGGGCTCGTTCCTGGACTCCAAGGCCGCCGGCGCCGACATCCGGATGGTCTACTCCCCGCTCGACTCGCTGAAGGTCGCCCGGGACAACCCGGACAAGCGGGTGGTGTTCATGGCCATCGGGTTCGAGACCACGGCGCCTTCCACGGCCATGACCCTGCTCCGGGCGGCGCACGAGGGGCTGGAGAACTTCTCGATCTTCTGCAACCACGTCACGATCATCCCGGCCATCAAGGCCATCCTGGACTCCCCCGACATGCGGCTGGACGGCTTCATCGGGCCGGGCCACGTCTCCACGGTGATCGGGTGCCGCCCCTACGAGTTCATCGCCCGCGACCACGCCAAGCCGCTGGTGCGCGCGGGGTTCGAGCCGCTCGACATCCTGACCTCGATCTACATGCTGCTGAAGCAGCTCGCCGAGGGCCGGTGCGAGGTGGAGAACCAGTACACGCGCGCGGTGCCGTGGGACGGGAACCCCAAGGCCCTGCAGGTCATCAACGAGGTCATGGCGCTGCGGCCGTACTTCGAATGGCGGGGGCTGGGGTTCATCTCACACTCCGCGCTGGGGGTCCGCGACACGTACGCGGCGTACGACGCGGAGCGGATCTTCGAGATCCCCGGCGTGCACGTGGCCGACCCCAAGGCCTGCCAGTGCGGCGAGGTCCTGAAGGGTGTCATCAAGCCGTGGGAGTGCAAGGTGTTCGGCACGGCGTGCACCCCGGAGACCCCCATCGGGACGTGCATGGTCTCGCCGGAGGGCGCGTGCGCCGCGTACTACAACTTCGGACGGTTCACCCGCGAGCGGGTCAAGGAGGCGACCCGGGCATGACCGGCACCCGGGAGGAGCAGGTCCTGGAGCGGATCGACCGGGCCCGCCGGCGCAAGGCCAGGATCTCCGACGAACGGATCACGCTGTCCCACGGGTCCGGCGGCAAGGCCACCCACACGCTGATCGCCGTGTTCCTGGAGGCGTTCCGCAACCCGCTGCTGGAGCCGCCGGAGGACCAGGGGTGTTCGAGGTGGACGGGCGGCGCCTGGCGTTCACCACCGACTCGTTCGTGGTGTCGCCGCTGTTCTTCCCAGGAGGGACCATCGGCGACCTCGCCGTGAACGGAACCGTGAACGACCTCGCGGTCTCGGGGGCCCGCCCCCTGTACCTCTCCGCCGGATTCATCCTGGAGGAGGGGTTCCCGGTCGAGGATCTCCGGCGCATCGTGGACTCCATGGTCGCGGCCGCCGCCGCGGCCGGCGTGCAGGTGGTGACCGGGGACACGAAGGTCGTGCAGCGGGGCAAGGCCGACGGCTGCTACATCAACACGGCCGGGGTGGGGGTGCTGGAGCGCGACGACACCCTGGGGGCCGGGCGGGCCCGTCCGGGCGACGCCGTCCTGGTGTCGGGGCCCATCGGCGACCACGGCGTCACGATCATGCTGGCCCGGGGAGAGCTGGACATCGAGTCCGACGTGGAATCGGACACCGCGCCCCTGCACGAGTTGGTGGAAGCGCTGCTCGACGCCACGACCGGCGTCCGGTGCCTCCGCGACGCCACCCGGGGCGGGGTGGCCACGATCCTCAACGAGGTGGCCCGGGCATCGAACGTGGCGATCGTGGTGGAGGAGAGCGCGGTCCCGGTCCGGGCGGAGGTCCGGGGCGCGTCGGAGATCCTCGGCATCGACCCGCTGTACGTGGCCTGCGAGGGCCGGATGGTGGCGATCGTCGACGGCGCCGAGGCCGGCGCCGCGCTCGACGCCCTGCGGTCCCACCCGCTGGGCGCGGAGGCCGCGGTGATCGGACGGGTCAAGGAGGACCCGCCGACCCTGGTCCTGCTGAAGACCGAGTTCGGCGGCACGCGCATCGTCGACATGCTCATCGGCGATCCCCTCCCCCGGATCTGCTGACGGCGTTCCTCAGCCTCGGCCGGCACGGTCCAGGACTCCGGCCACCGCGGCCTGGCCCAGGCTGATCCCCCCGTCGTTCGGGGGGACCGCCGTGTGCGTGAGGACCCGGAAGCCGGCGCCCCCGGCCACCACCGTGACCGCCGCCACGACCGCCGCCGCCAGGCCGTTGTGGAACCGGGCCGCTACCATCGGAACGGGAATCCTGCCGACGCCTCATCGACCACCGCCCGCACCAGGTCCGTTCCCCGGATCACCACCGGCCCGTCCGGGACGCCGTCCACCGTCACGGCGTACGCGTCCCGCTCCTCGGGATCGGCCCGCTGCTCCAGCTCCACGGCCGCCTGCCCCTCGTAGTTGATCCGGTCCCGGATCCCCAGGATCGCCGCCACGGCGTCGAACAGCCTGCCGGCGCTCGAGGTGCGTGGCGAGTTCACCCCCTGCCGGGCCACCCCCAGCACGTCCCCCCACCGCCGTTCGTTGCGGGCCACCACGCCCAGTCCAAGGGGCAGGCCGTCGCCGTACGCGGCGTCCAGATAGGCCGCAGCCATCCGCCACGGTTCCGGATGGCCGCCTCGCCGCCCGGCATCGGCACGATCTCCAGGTGCCCGGCCCGTTCGAACCCCGACAGGGAGGCCACCAGGACCTCCCCGCCCCAGAAGGTCCGGTCGGTCCCGAACCCAAGCCCGTCGAACGCCACCCCGATGGCCGGCCCCTCCTCCCCCGCCTCCGCCAGGCAGGAGGCCACGTGGGCGTGGTGGTGCTGGACGCCGACGAGGTCCACCCCCTCGCGCTCCAGCGCGTAGTTCGTGGACAGGTACTCGGGGTGGAGGTCGTGGGCCACGACCTCCGGCGACACATCGGTGAGCCGCTCGAAGTGCTCGATCCCCTCGGTGAAGGACCGGAGGGTCTCGTAGTTCTCGAGGTCGCCGATGTGGTGCGACAGGAACGCGTGCCGCCCCCGGACCAGGCAGAACGTGCTCTTCAGCTCCGCGCCGCAAGCCAGGACGGGCCGGGGGAACGGCCATGGCACCGCGAGCGGCTGGGGGACGTGGCCCCGGGAGCGCCGCAGGATCCGCTCCCGTCCACCGACCACCCGGGTCACGGAGTCGTCGGTCCGCATGTGGATCTCGCGGTCGTGCAGCAGGAAGGCGTCGGCGATGGGGCCGAGGCGTTCCAGCGCGTCGTCGTCGCGGTACGCGATGGGCTCGTCGGACACGTTTCCGCTGGTCAGCACCAACGGGCCGCCGAAGGCCCGCGCCAGGAGGTGGTGGAGCGGCGTGTACGGCAGCATCACCCCCAGGTACCGGTTCCCTGGCGCCACGGCCTCGGCCACCGGGGCCGGTCGCCGGCGACACAGCACGATGGGGCGCCGGGGGCCGGCCAGGACCCGAGCCTCGTCGTCGCCGATGTGGCAGAGCAGCCGGGCCTCCTCGACGGTCCCGGCCATCACGGCGAAGGGCTTGTCCTCGCGGTGCTTGCGCGACCGCAGGGCCCGGGCCGCCTCCTCGGACGCCGCGTCCACGGCCAGGTGGTACCCGCCCAGCCCCTTCACGGCCACCACCATCCCCCGGCGCAGGAGCGCCGCCGTGGCCTCCACCGGGTCGCCGGGCACCGGTTCGCCCGAGCGGTCCACCAGCCGGAGCGAGGGGCCGCAGGCCGGGCAGCACACCCGCTGGGCGTGGAACCGCCGGTCCGAGGGGTCCCGGTACTCGCGGGCGCAGTCCCCGCACATGGCGAACGGAGCCATGGTGGTGGCCGGGCGGTCGTACGGGACGTCGCGGACGATCGTGAACCGCGGCCCGCAGTTCGTGCAGTCCACGAAGGGGTACCGGTACCGGCGGTCCTCCGGGTCGAACGCTCCCGGAGGCAGTCGTCGCACGTCGCGGTGTCGGGGGAGACCAGCGTGACCCGCGGGCCTCCCGCCTCGCTCGGTACGATGGCGAACCCGACCTCCCCCGTCACGGCGGCCCGCTCCGCCGTGACCCGTTCGACGACCGCCAGGGGCGGGGCATCGCTCTCCAGGCGCGCCAGGAACCGCTCGACGGGCTCCCGCCCTCCCTCGACCTCGACGAAACACCCCGGCGGCGTCGTTCCCTACCAGCCCGGACAGGCCGAGCCCGGTGGCCAGCCCGTGCACGAACGGCCGGAACCCGACGCCCTGGACGATCCCCTCCACCCGGATCCGCAGGCGAACCAGACCGGCGTCCAGGTCCACCGCCTCAGGGGCCATCGGGCAGAGGATATCCGAGCCCTCGTTCCGGCCGGGGCCGTAGTCTCGGACGCGGATGCAGGTCCCGAAGAGCCGACCGAACCGGGGCGCCGGACGCGCCGTTGACGCCCTGCTGTGGCTGGTGTCGTTCGGCATCCTGGGGGCGGCCATCGCGTTCTCGCTGGGGTCGGCCCCCGCGGAGCTCAACGCCTTCCCGCTGGCCGACAAGGTGTTCCACGCGGGGACCTACGGGGCGCTCACGCTCTCCTGGCTGCTCACGGTGGTGTGGCGGCCGGGCCGGGGCGGCGGGCCGATCCCGGAGGACGCGCCCGCCGTCCTGGTGAGCGCGATCGTCCTGGGGGCGGCCATCGAGGTGGCCCAGCACTTCGTGGACCGCACCGCCGATCCCCTCGACGCCCTGTCCGACGCCGTGGGCGCCCTGGCCGGGCTGGCCGTGTGGGCCGTGGTCCGCCGGCTCACCCGCGACCGGGCCCGCCGGGCCTGACGCGGTGGGTCAGGCGGTGGAGCCGCCGGAGGAGGCGTCCCGGGACCATCCGCCGGTCCGGGGCCGGTACCAGTGCCGGGTGTTCTGCCGGCACACCCAGGTGTCGTAGCCAAAGGCCAGGTACCACATCTCGCCGCCGCACGGGCATGCCACCACGCCCTGCGACGGCGCGGCCGGCTCGTCGGTGGGGGCCGGATCGATCGCGGGAGGCGTGGTCACCGGCTCACTCCAGCCCCAGCTCCTGCCGGACCCGTCGCGTTCCCTCCACGATCACGCGCAGCTTGTCCTTCGCCTCGTCCACCGTCCGGGTCTTCAGCCCGCAGTCCGGGTCCACGAACGTCCGCTCCGGGGAGATGACCTCGAGCGACCGCCGGATCCCGGACACGACCTCGTCCACGGACTCGATCCGGTGGGAGTGCGAGTCCACCACGCCCAGACCGATCGACTTCGTGAACGGCGACTCCCGGAACTCGTCCAGCAGGTCGAAGTTCGAGTTCGTCATCTCGAGGTCGATCTGGTCCACCGGGAGGTCGAGCATCTTCGGGTAGGCCCGGTGGAAGTCGCCGTAGCAGATGTGGGTGATCGTGTGGACCCCGTCGAGGCCGGAGGTCACCACGCCGAGGGCCTTGATCGCGAGCTCCAGCTCGTCCATGCGCGTGGAGACGGCCGGCTCGTCGATCTGGATGTACGTGGCGCCGGCGGCCTTGAGATCCTCGGCCTCCTGCCGGATCACCTCGGCCAGGGCCATCACCAGGTCCTCGCGCGTCTCGTAGGCCTCGTTGAACGACCAGTCGCAGATCGTGTACGGCCCGGTCAGCATCCCCTTCACCGGCCGGTCGGTGAGCGACTGGGCGAACTGCCACCACTCCAGCGTGATGGGGTGGGTCCGGACGACACCGCCGGTAGCCACGGGCTTGCGGTAGTACCGGTTCCCGTACGACCGCACCAGCCCGCCCTGGGTGAACCCCTCCAGCTCCTCGGCGAAGAACGCCACCATGTCCCCGCGGTACTGCTCGCCGTCCACGATCACGTCGATGCCGATCTCCTCCTGGAACCGGATCCACTCCTCTGTGGCCGTCCGCTCCAGCGCCTTCAGGTCCTCCCGCGAGATCCGCCCCTTCGCGAAGTCGGACCGCGCCGCCAGGATCTCCGGCGGCTTCGGCAGCGACCCCACCTGCGTGGTCCACAACCCCTTCGCCTGCGTCACGACACGGCCTCCTTCACCTCGGCCAGCCGGCGCAGCTTCCGCTCGGCGGCCTCCCTCGGCAGGTACTCCAGCCCGCATGACGGCGCCAGCCACAGGCGCTCCAGCGGCACGTTCTCGACGATGTCCCCCACCAGGCCGGCCAGCTGGTGCACGGTCTCGAGCTTCGTGTTCCGGGCGTCGGCGATCCCGGCCTGGAGGATCCGGTCCCCCGGGAGGTGGGTCAGGAGCTCCCCGTTCTGCGACCCCGACACCAGGTCGAGGCCGAATCCGTCGAACGGCAGCCCGAAGAACGCCGTGCCCAGCGGCGCCACGTCGCCGAAGTACGTGGCCAGGATCGTGGTGGCCTCAACACCGTCGGTCAGCGTCCCCGCCACCGCGGCGAAGGCCTCCAGGTCGCCCGCGGGCTGCCCGGGGACCCGAGCCAGGGCCGGCTCGTCGAACTGGACCACCGTGGCTCCGGCGGCGGACAGGTCGCGGGCCTCGTCCCGGAGCGCGGCGGCCAGGTCCCGGAGCAGCGCGGCCCGGTCGCCGTCGTGCTCGTCCTTCGACAGCGCGGCCAGCGTGTACGGCCCGCACAGCACGGCCTTCACCGGCCGGTCGCTGTTCGCAGCGGCGAACGCGAACTCGTCCACCAGGATGGGCCGTTCCCGCCGCACCGGGCCCTTCACCACCGGCTGGCGGAAGTACGTGTTGTTGTCGAAGAACCGGATCAGGCCGGAGAGGGCGAATCCCTCCAGGCCCTCGGCCACACGCGTCACCGGGTCGTCCCACCGAACCTGGCCGTCGGTGACCAGATCGACGCCGGCGGCGGCCTGCTCGGCCAGGATCTCGGCGGTCAGGTCGTCCTCGGCCGCCCGGACGTCCTCCGCCGTGGCCTCGCCCCGGTCCACCGCCTGGAGGGCCCTGCGCAGGCGAAACTCCCCGCCCTCCCTGGGCGGCCGGGGATAGGACCCGATCGCCGTCACCTGGAGCGCCACGTCGCCTCCTTGTCGTCGAACACGAAAAAAGCCCCGTCCTCCGCCTCGGGAGAACGGGACTGCGATCGGCCCGCCCGGACACTTCGTTGCACCCGGCGGCCGCTCGCGCGGTCTCCGGGAGCCACATCTCCCTCTCCCGAGGGAAGGCACCTTGGGTGTCCGTCCCAGGTTGCCGGTCCCGGCCCACCGTGCTCGGCCGGGGCTCTCCCGATGCACCACCGAGGCTAGCAGCGCCGCCGCCCACGGTCAATTGGCGGCGGCGGCGAGACGGAAGTGGCCCTCGCGTTTCGGGAACGAGGCTCGTAGCGTGGTGGAGTCTCTCGGAGAGAAAGGGGAGGACGATGCGCAGATGGATCTCCCTCGCGGTGCTGCTCACGGTGATCGTCGTGCCGGCGGCAGTGATGGCGCAGGGCAGAGCAGGGAAGGTCTCGGGTTCGGGGGCGACCCGCCTCAGCCGGCAGGCATTCCACTTCGCCACCGGTGACGCCGAAACCACCAGCCAGGCGTTCACGAACATCCCCGGGCTGGGCCGGGCGGTGTGCGCCGCCGGCAGCGTCATGGGGACGGTCAGCCTGAATCTCAGCGGCGGTGTCGTGGAGGTCCGGCTGGTCGACCACGCTCCGGGAGGGAACAGCGTGCTGCACCCGTCGCTCGCGCACCTCAACCCGAGCGCTGGGACGACGTCGTTCACGTTCTCGTTCGTGGAGGCGCTCGGGGCGCCGCACGTCCACACGTTCAACCCCGAGTGGCGGAGCCCGACGGCCGGCCGGGTCAGGCTCCACGGCGGGGCGCTGGTGTTGCAGTACGACTCGGCCCCGCACGCCTGCTAGGGTCAGCCACGAACCGCCGGGGCGGCGGGAAGGGCGACCGCAGCGAGGCTAGTGGAAGGAGTTGCCGCAGGCGCAGGTGCCGGTGGCGACGGGGTTGTCGATGGTGAACCCCGAGGCCTCCAGGGTGTCCACGAAGTCGATGGTGGCCTGGGTGATGTAGGGCACGCTCATCCGGTCGATGACCAGCCGCACGCCGTGCTGCTCCTCGCTGACGTCACCGTCGCCGGTCTGGTCGTCGAGGTACATGGCGTAGCGCAGGCCGCTGCACCCGCCGGGCTGCACGGCTACGCGCAGCGCGATGTCGGAGCGGCCCTCCTCCTGGAGGAGCTCCTTCACCTTGGTGGCGGCCGTCTCGCTGAGCTGGATCATCGCGTGGTCTCCGTGGTCGTTTCGCAAGCGAACTGGTTGCAGGAGGAAGTATACCCCGTGGGTGCGGTTCACCCGCCCAACAGAGTCCCGAAGTCGGCCGGGCGGCCCCCCGTCGCCCGCAGCAGATCCTCCGGCGTGATGGGGAACACGGAGTCGGGAGTTCCCCCCGCGGCCCACACCTCGGCGTGGCCCAGGAGGTCGCGGTCGACGAGCACCTCGAGCGGCCGGGCGTGGCCGAACGGCGGCGTTCCGCCGATCCCGTAGCCCGTCGCGCCTCGGGCCTCCTCGGCGTCGGCCCGGCGGACCTCATCGGCCCCCAGGAGCTCGGCAAGCCTCGCCGTGTCGGCCCGGTTGGCCCCCGAGGTCAGGGCCAGGAAGGGTCGCCCGTCGGCCACGAACACCAGCGACTTCACGATCTGCCCCACCTCGCACCCCACGGCCCGGGCCGCGTCCCGGGCGGTCTTGGTCCCCTCCGGGAACCGCCGGACCTCGATGTCCAGCCCCAGGGCGGACCCCGCCCGGACCACCCGGTCGATCGACCGGCTCACCGCGCGGCGTCCTGTCCTGGCCGCTCCCCTGGCCACCGGCCCGCCAGCCCGGCCACCGCCTCCCGGAGCGCGATTCGGGTGTCGGAGAAGGCCCGGTCGGCGCCTGCCGCCTCCATCAGCGAGACCACCGGGACGCCTTCCACCTCCACCCCCGGCTCGGCCTGCCCGCACACCACGGCCACGGGCCGCCCGACCCTCCGGGCCCTCGTCACGACGCCGCCGACCGTCTTGCCGTGCATGGACTGCGCGTCGAACCTCCCCTCGCCGGTGAGGACCGCGTGGGACTCCGACAGCCGCTCGTCGAACCGCACGGCCTCCATCACCACCTCGATCCCGGGACGGAGCTCGGCCTTCAGGAAGGCCATGAGCCCGGCCCCAAGGCCGCCGGCCGCGCCGGCCCCCGGGCGGACTGCGACGTCCACGCCGAGGTCGCGGCGGAGGATCTCGGCGTACCGGGCCAGGGCGGCGTCGAGCGTCCGCACGTCCTGCGGCGAGCATCCCTTCTGCGGCCCGTACACGGCCGAGGCGCCGTACGGCCCTGTGAGCGGATTGTCCACGTCGCTCGCCACCACGAACCGGACGCCGGCCACCTCCGGGGCCAGCCCGGACACGTCGACCCGGTCCAGGCGGGCCAGCGCCGCACCGCCCGGTTCGAGGTCCTGTCCGGCGGCGTCCAGCAGGCGGACCCCGAGTGCCTGTGCCGCGCCGGCGCCCCCGTCATTGGTCGCGCTCCCGCCGATGCACACGACCACCGAGCGGGCGCCGGCCCGGCAGGCCGCCAGGACCAGCTCCCCGGTTCCCCTGGTGGTGGCGCGGAGGGGCTCCCGGCCACTCTCCGGGACCAGGGCCAGCCCGCTGGCCGTGGCCATCTCCACGATCCCCAGGGTCCCCTCGGGCCCCGGGGCGAGACCCACCGGGGCCTCCACCGGCTCGCCCAGGGGGCCGGTCACCACCAGCAGCCGCTGCTCCCCACCGTGCGCGGCGAGGAGCGCCTCCAGGGTCCCCTCGCCCCCGTCGGCCATGGGGACCTCGATCGCGGTGTCGCCGGCCCGGGCCGCCAGCCACCCCTCGGCCATGGCCCCTGCGGCCTCCGCGGCGGTCAGGGTGCCGCGGAACTTGTCGGGGGCCATGAGGACGCGCATCGAGCGGAGGGTACAATCCGCGAACCCATGAGCATCGGACACGACGAGCTGCTGGGGATCGCCCGCCACGAGCGCGAGGCCATCGGGCGGACCATGCAGTACACGCCGCCCGAGGCCTGGGAGCTGGACAGCCCGGCTGAGGGGTGGCGGGTCCGCGACGTGGTCGCGCACCTCGCCGCGTCGGAGGTCGCCGCGGCCGCCGTGCTGGCCCGGGAGCAGCCCGCCGAGCTCGAGGAGTACATGAAGACCGACGAGGGCCACAACCCCACCGTCGACGGGTTCAACCGCTTCGTCGTGGCCCGCCGGGCCGATGCGCCGCTCCGACAGGTCATCCGCGAGTGGGGGGCGGCGGCCGACCTGTTCCTGTCCCGGGCCTCGCTGGTGGGCGACCAGGACTGGCGGTCCCGCCGGGTCCCGTGGTTCGCCGGGGAGATCCCCGTACGGTACCTGGTGCAGTCGCGGGTGGCCGAGTGGTGGTCGCACGGCGAGGACATCCGGATGGGAGCCGGCCTGGACCCCCGCCGCGAGCACTGGCCCATCTACGCCCTCAACGACCTGGCCATCCGGGCCCTCCCGTGGGCCCTCGGCCTGGCCGGCCTGTCGTATACGAGCAAGAGCGTGCTGGTGGAGCTGGAGGGAGCCGGCGGCGGGACGTGGCACCACGGGCTCGGGCCCCGCGGGGTTCCCGGGGAGGGCCGCCGGCCCGACGCCACGATCGGGGGCCGGGCCTACCAGTTCGCCATGGTGGCCACCCGGCGGGTCCCCGCAGACCCGTACGTCGAGGACGGGACGCTCACGGTGGGCGGCGACGCGGACCTCGCGCTCGACGTCCTGCGCAACGTCCGCGTCTTCGGTTAGACGCACGGCCCGCTCGCCCGGTCGCGCCGGCCGGCCGGCGGTCGCGGGGAAAGAACCGGAACGCGGTTTCGTCCGTAGTCCCTTGGAGATACCGTGCAAAGGATGCGATCGCGAATCCCGAGCCCGGCCGACGCCGCGCTGATACGCGGATTCGCCTCGGGGGACCCGGAGGCCGCCGAGGGCCTGTACGGACGGTACTCCTCTCGCATCTACGGACTGGGGCTGGTCATGCTGGGAAACGAGGCCGCCGCGGAGGACCTGGTGCAGGACTCCTTCGTGAAGCTCCTGCGCTCCGCGGACAACTTCGACCCGGCCAGGGGCTCCCTCGACACCTGGGTCCTCCTGGTGGCCCGGTCCCTGGCCCTGGACGCCCTCCGGCGGCGCGTCCTCGAGGCCCGCACGCTGGAGGCGGCGCGGCCCCTGGACGATGCGGACCCCGAGCCCGGCCCCGACCGGGTGGCCGAGACCCACGACCTGGTGGAGCGCGCCCGCCGGGCCATGTCGGGCCTCACCGACGGCCAGCGGGCCGCCCTGGAGCTGGCCTACTTCGGGGGGAAGACGTCGGCGGAGGTCGCCGAGCTGGAGGGCATCCCGCTGGGGACCGCGAAGACCCGGATCCGCTCGGCGCTGATCCGGCTGCGGCAGGCCCTCCAGACCGACCGGGATGGAGGTCAGCAGTGAGCGGGGGCGGTCCGGTGACCCGGCTCCAGGGGTGCGACGAGGTCCGCCTGGCGCTCCCGGAGCACCTCCTGGGGACCCTGGCCTCCGAGGACGACGCCGCGGTCCGCCGCCACCTGAGGGGGTGTGCGGCGTGCCGCCGGGAGCTGGCCCAGCTCGGCGAGGGGCTCTCCACGTTCGCCCGGGCCGCGCACCAGGCGGAGCCGCCCGCCGACCTCAAGGACCGGGTCCTGCAGGCGGTGGCCGAGGAGCGCGCCGCGTCCGGGCAGCGGGCCGGGGACGCCGTCAGGCCGGTCGCGACCCGCGGGCCCCGGCGGATGCGGGCCCGGATGCTGGCCGTGGCTGCGGCGGTGGCGATCGCGGCCACGTCGGGGTGGGCGGTGGCGCAGAGCATCCGGGCCTCGAACCTGTCGGAGCGGGCCCACGCCTACCAGAAGTTCCTCGACGCCCTGGGCGGACGGGACGTCCGGGTGGCGGAATTGCAGGCGGCGGGGACCCGGCCAGTGGAGGGCACCGCGGTCCTGTACGACTCCGATGGGGGCCGATCGTGGGTGCTGGTCCTGGTCCGGTCGCCGGGGGCCACGGGGACGGTCCAGGTGATCCTGCAGTCGCCCCGGGGCCGCATCCTCATGCACCCGGTGGAGTTCGACCCCGACGGCGACACCGACTCGTGGCTGGTGACCTCCGCGGACCTCTCCCGCTACGACCGGGTCCGGGTCCTGGACGGGACCGGGCACCTCCTGGCCACCGGTCGGGTCACGAAGGCCTGAACGTCAGTCCCGCGTGATCCCGAGGCAGCGGACGTCCCGGCGTTCCGGCCCGAAGCGGTACTTGTACTCGAGGTCGCCCTTCAGCATGTCGAACACGCCGCACCCGTCGTGGATGGCGTGCTCGATGAGGTCGGCCACCAGGACCATCCCCGGCGCGAGCTCGCGCCGGTTCCTGTCGAACGCCGAGTTGTAGAGAGAGAAGACGCCACGGAACCGGAACGAGACGGCCGCCGCGGGGCGCTCCCCCCCGGCCTCCAGGAACGCCAGGTGGAACTCCCCCTCCGGGATGAACAGCTCGCCGAGACGCCGGAAGAACAACTCCATGCCCGGGACCATGAACCGGCCCTTGCGTCCCTCGCTCCCCCGGTGCATCTTCGCGAACAGCCCGAGATCGGCCACCAGCGTGTCCGGCGTGGCGAACACCACCCGGTGTTCCCCCATGTCCGCGGCCAGGCGGCGGGCCTTCCGCCGGATCTCGTGGCGCAGCTTCCCGGGGAGCCCCGCCAGGTACTCCTCGTAGGTGCCGGGGAGCGCGATGGCCGGCGCCACCGCGTCCAGCCCGTTCTCCACGTGCAGCCCGAGGCCCTCGGCCGCGGCCGTCAGGCGAGGCAGCCAGGGCGAGTCCTGGCCCAGGCCCAGGAGGTCGGCCTCGCGCCAGTCGTCCCGGCCGGCCAGCGCCGCCAGGAGCTCGCGCGCCACCGCGTCCCCGGACCCGGGGGCCGCCACCGGGCCCATGTAGTCGGTGACCTCGGTCCCGCCGAGGAACCGGAGCAACCCGTCCTGGCGTTCGAACGCGCACGCGCCCACCGTGCGGCCGTCGTCCTCGCCGAAGGCCAGCAGGAGGTGGGACTCGTTGCCGAACTCCTCCCAGTACAGCTTCAGGTACCGGGGCTGGTGGAAGAACGTGGCCGCCGGGTCCGCCTCCACCAGGTCCGACCAGTCCGGGCGCAGGAAGTCCCCGGGATCCTCGGAGAACGAGATCCGAACGCCCACGCGGCTATCGGTCCAGCACGAACAGGGAGTGGGGATAGGTCTTGAGGCTCGGCCACAGGGGCCGGTACGTCTCGGTGTGCACGATCGAGAGGTCGTGCTCCTTGAACACAGCCTGCCACCCGTCGGGACTCCGGAACGTGAACGGCGTGGGGACACCGTGCCGCCAGTTCAGCGCCCAGTCCCACGCGGTGTTGAGCGCCCGGTCCAGCCGGCTCCTCGGCGTGTCCTCCATGATCACCAGGCGGCGGCGGGCGATCCGGCAGGCCTCGTCGAAAAGCCGGATCTGCTCCTCGTGGCGATGCATGTGGTGGAACACGAACAGCAGCATCACGACGTCGAAGGAGCCGTCGGCCACCGGGACCCGCAGGGGCTCGTCCTGGCGGATGAACGGAAGCTCCCGGGCCCGGTTCCCGTACTCGACCATGTCGGTGAGCGTGGGCTCCACGCCCGTGCGGTCCCGGAGCCACCGGCTGATGAAGCCGGTCCCGGCGCCGAGGTCGAGGAGCGTCCACCCCCGCTCCAGCCACGGCGCGACCTTCGACCCGACCGCGTTCTCCCGCAGGAACATCGCATCAATGATAGGTGGGCCCGAGGGTTCCCCCGCGGTCAGCGGGCGCCGGCGTGGGTCCCGCCCCCGCCCCCGCCGCCGCCCCCCGAGAACGAGCCGCCGGAGCTCGAGAACGAGCTGATCCCGGAGGAGGAGGACGAGGACGACGACACCGCGCTCGACGGCGGCACCGAGGAGACGTTGTGGAAGGCGAACATCCACCCGAGGGCTCCCGCCCCTGTCGGCGCGCCCGGCCACGGCGAGGGGAGCCGCTCGAGCGGCACCAGGGACCCGACCTGCTGCGCCACCTCCCTGGCCACCCCGAGGGCGGAGGCGTACTCCAGGTACTGCTCCCAGATGACCACCGCCAGGGCCGGCGCGTCGGGGATCGAGGAGAAGTCCTTGAGGTAGCACCGGAACCCCCGCCACGGCGCCATCCGGGCCCGGAACTCCGGGTCCAGCTTCGGGGGCACGGCGAGGGCCAGCCCTCCGCCCAGGAGGATGGCCTCCCAGATGAAGACCTGGGGCAGCCCTGGGATGTCACCGGCCGAGACGGACAGGGCGATCCCGGCCACCGTCCCCCCGAGGGCCGACCACGCGATCAGCCGCTTGGCGAACCGCTTCTGCTCCCTGGGGACCCTTCCCAGGCGGGACTTCATCCGGGCCGTGAGGTCGTTCGACCACTTCTTGAACCGGCGGCTCCCGCCCTTGTGCCGCAGGGAGTTCAGCGACACCCGCCCGTCCTTCGACGAGGCCCACGCCGGCTGGTCGGATCGCGCCGGAGCCGGGTCCCTCGTGTCCTTCACGTCCTTGCCGAACACGAAGCTCACGAAGTCGCGGTCGACGTCGGTCTGGGGCGAGCCCACCAGCCGGACTTGGAAGTCCTTGGGGTCGGACACCGTCCCCTCCGGCACCATGTCGATGATCCCGGTCCGGGCCAGGTGCAGGATCTCGGTGCCGTAGGCGGTGGTGGAGAAGGTCTGGCCGCGCAACTTCCCCCACATCACCGCGAGGTCCACCGGGTCGATCGGCTCAGGAGGCTGGGTCACGTCGTCCGGAACGCCCACCCGGTCGTGGATCCTGGCCGCGATCACGACCAGCAGCCAGAGGACGGGCAGTCCGAGCAGGAGCCACAGCGCCAGCAGGTGCCGGTTGTGGGCCGAGGAGAACCACCCCCAGAACCCGGTCTTCTGCCCCGGGATCGGTTCGCGGCCCAGCTCGTCATCTCCGATCGGATGGTCCTGCTGGAAGGCGAGCGGCACCGACGCGGGGGGCATCAGGATCGAACCCTCCACGAACCCGTCGGGGGGGACGTCGCGGACCTCGAACACCACGGTCTGCGGGTCGGTCACCCGGAACGTCCCGTTCTCCGGGCCGAACGCCTTCGCGAGGACCTCGCCTGGACGGAGCTTCCGGGCCTCGACGACGCCGCTCGCAGGTGGCTCGGCCGGCGGAGGGGGGCAGTCGTGGTCGGCCCGGGGGACCTCGCCGAGCGCCGCACCGGGGACGTGCACGGTGACCAGGACGTGGTCCGTCCCGGCGTCGGCGGTCCCCACGAACTGCCAGTACAGGTGGGCCTCGTCCGTGTACACCCGGACCGCGCACCGGACCCGGTATGCGATCTCGAACGTCTGGCGTCCGGTCTCGGGCTGGGGGAAGTCGTACTCGGCCTGGAAGAACTCCCCGGAGGACACGTCCCTGACGTTGAGCGGCGCGCCCTGGGACACCCGGAACCCCTCCACCAGGTCGTGGGGCCAGTCGATGCCGAAGGTGCCGACGCTGAACGTGCCGCCGCTCAACAGGAACGTCCTGTCCTCGACGAGGTCCATGCTCCCGTCGGCCAGGATCGTCGCGTCGATCCGGACCTCCGGGAACGTGAACGACTTGGGCTCGACGTCGGCCCGCGCCGTCCCCGCGAACACGGCGAGTGCAGCGACCCCGAGGGCCGCCGCCACGAGCATGCGCCGGATGCATATCATCACAGTTGCTTCACGAAGAAGAACGAGATGGCCATGATCACGTAGGCGCCCAGCAGCTGGGCGCCCTCCAGCCAGTTGCTCTCGCCGTCCTGCGAGATCAGCGACACCAGCACCGCGGACAGCCCCACCGCCGCGATCTCGAACGTGTTGAACACGAAGCTCATCGGGTGGCCCACGGCCGCGCTGATGAACACCAGCAGCGGGGCCACGAACAACGCGATCTGGGTGGACGATCCGATGGCGATCTCCAGGGTGACGTCCAGGCGGTTGCGCAGCGCGAACACCACGGCCGTGCTGTGCTCGGCGGCGTTCCCGATGATCGGCACCAGGATCAGCCCGACGAAGAACTTCGACAGCCCGATGTCCTTCAGCGCGGGCTCCAGCGCCCCCACCAGGATCTCCGACATCCACGCGGTGACCGCGGTGGCTCCCACCAGCACCATGACCCCCCGGCGCCGCGGCCACGTGGGCTCCTCGTGCTCGCCGGGCACCCGGAACAGGTGCTCGTGCGTGACCATCGTGAAGAACAGGGCGGCCGCGTACAGCGCGATCAGCACGAACGCAACCACCACGCTCACGGTCTCGCGTTCGGCGAACTCGTTCGACCCGGTGCTCAACACGAACAGGGCCGGCATGAGCAGGCCGGTGACCGCCAAGATGAGGGATGTGGAGTGCACGCTGGCGGCATGCGCGCTGTATCGCTGCTGGGGATGGCGGAGCCCGCCGACGAACAGCGACAGCCCCAGGACCAGGAGGAGGTTCCCGATGATCGAGCCGATGAGGGAGGCCTTCACCACGTCCAGCTCGCCCTTCAGGATCAGGAAGATCGAGATGATGAGCTCGGCCACGTTGCCGAACGTGGCGTTGAGCAGCCCGCCGGTCTTCGGCCCGGCGTGCGCCGCGAGCTGCTCGGTGGCCCGCCCGATGAGTCCGGCCAGCGGGAGGATGGCCAGGGCCGACGTGAGGAACGTGAGCAGCTCGTTGTGGAGCCCGTAGTCGGAGATGGCCGCGACCGGCACCAGGACCAGCAGCCAGTCCAGGCTCGGCCTGCGCAGGTCGATCCGGCGGTACGCCATGACGCCGAAGCCTATTGGGTGCTCAACCCGGGGCGCGAGCCAGTCGGCCTCCGGGGCGGATCAGTGGGTGGCGGGGGGGGCGGCCTCGCCGGCCCCGGCCAGGGCCTCCTGCAGGACGTCCCAGGCCAGGACGGCGCACTTGATCCGGATCGGGTACTTCACGACCCCCTTCAGTGCCACCAGGTCGCCGAACTCGTCCTCGGAGGGGTCGACCTCGCCGGCCATCATCCCCCGGAAGTCCGCCGCCAGGTGCAGGGCCTCCCCCACCGGCTTGCCCTTCACGGCCTCGGTGAGCATCGAGGCCGATGACTGGGAGATCGAACATCCCTGGCCCTGGAACGCCACGCCGGCCACTGTCCCGTCCTCCACGTGGGCGAACACCGTGATCTCGTCGCCGCACAGCGGGTTGTTCCGCGAGCACGACAGCTCGGCCTCCGGCAGCTCTCGCTTGTTCCGGGGGTTCTTGTAGTGGTCGAGGATGACTTCCTTGTACAGATCGTCGAGGGACATGGCCCACCCAGTCTAATCGAGCACCGAACCGGTCCCGGTGGGGGCACTCAGCCGAAGATGGTCCGGGCCCGCTCCAGCGCGGCGATCAGTGAGTCGACCTCCTGGCGGGTGTTGTACAGGTAGAACGACGCCCGGGCCGTGGCCGGGACCCCCAGCACGCGGTGGAGGATCTGCGTGCAGTGGTGACCGGCACGGATGGCCACCCCCTCCTGGTCCAGGACCTGCGACAGGTCGTGCGGGTGGATGTCGGCGAACCAGAACGACACCTCTGCGCCGCGGTCGGCCATGTCGTGGGGGCCGAACACGCGGGCACCGATATCCCGGAGCCGGTCGATGGCGTACTGGGCGACGTCCTCCTCGTGGGCCCGGACGGCGTCCATCCCCACGGTCTCCAGGTACTCGATGGCCGCCGCGAGGCCGATCTCCTCGGCGATGTTCATGGTCCCGGCCTCGAACTTCCACGGGATCTCGCGCCACGTGGAGGAGTCGCGGCCGACCTCCCGGATCATCTCGCCGCCGCCCATGAACGGGTCCATGGCCTCCAGGTGCTCCCGCTTCGCGTACAGGCCGCCGGAGGCCGTCGGCCCCAGCATCTTGTGCCCCGAGATCGTCAGGAAGTCGCAGTCGAGGCCGGCCACGTCCACCGGCGCGTGGGGCACCAGCTGGGCACCGTCAACCAGGAACAGCGCGCCGGCGGCGTGCGCGGCATCGGCCAGGCGGCGGAGCGGCGGCATCGTGCCCAGCACGTTCGACATGCCGCTGATCGCCACCAGCCTGGTGTTCGGCCCGAGGAGCCGTTCGAACTCGCCCTGGTCCAGCCTCCCCTCCTCGGTCACCGGCACGTAGCGCAGGACCGCGCCGGTGTCCCGGGCGGCGAGCTGCCACGGGATGATGTTCGAGTGGTGCTCCAGCTCGGACAGCACGATCTCGTCGCCCTCCCGCAGGAACCTCCGCCCCCAGCCGTGCGCCACCAGGTTGATGGCCTCCGTGGTCCCCCGGTTGAACACGATGCACGCCGGGTCCTGCGCTCCGACGAACCCGGCCAGCCTGGCCCGGGCGTCCTCGTAGGCCAGGGTGGCCTCCTCGGCCAGCGTGTGCACGGACCGGTGGATGTTCGCGTTGTGGCGCTCGTAGTACTCCACGACCGCGTCGATGACCTGGCGGGGCTTCTGGCTGGTGGCCGCGGAGTCCAGGTAGACCAGGGGCCGGTCGTGGATCAGACGGTCGAGGATCGGGAAGTCCTTCCGGACGCGCTCCACGTCGAGCGCCTTCGGAGCCGGGTGATCCGCCACCTTCGCCATCGCCGCCTCCAGCCTACGACTCGCCACGCGCCGGGCCGGCCTCGTCCTGACCGGCCTCCTCCGCGGACAGGCCGATCTCTTGACGGATGCCCTCGTAGCCCTTCTCCTCGAGCTCCCGGGCCAGCTCGGGACCGCCCTCTTTGACGATCCGCCCCCCCATCATCACGTGGACGAAGTCGGGGTGGACGTAGTTGAGGATCCGTTGGTAATGCGTAATGACCAGCACGCCGAGGGAGGGGCCGATGAGCTTCTCCACCCCCGTGGCCACGGCCTTCAGGGAGTCGATGTCGAGGCCGGAGTCCGTCTCGTCGAGGATCGCGATCTCCGGGGCGAGCACCGCGAGCTGCAGGATCTCGTTCTTCTTCTTCTCCCCACCCGAGAACCCCTGGTTCACGTACCGGCGGACCATGTCGTCCTCCACGCCCAGGAGCTCCATCTTCTCCTTCATGTGCTTGCGGAAGGCCAGCGCGGAGATCTCCTCGCCCTTGATGGCCTTGTAGGCCGTTCGGAGGAAGTTCACGACGGAGACTCCCGGAACCTCCACGGGGTACTGCATGGCCAGGAACAGCCCCCGCTGGGCCCGCTGGTCCGGCGTGAGGCCGAGGATGGGCTCGCCCTTGAACAGGACCTCTCCGGCGGTGACCACGTAGCCGGGCCGGCCCATCAGCACGTTGGCCAGGGTGGACTTCCCGCTGCCGTTGGGGCCCATGAGGGCATGGGTCTCGCCCTGGCGGACCGTGAGGTCGATGCCCTTCAGGATCTCCTTGCCCTCCACGGAGGCATGGAGGCCTCGGATCTCGAGCTCGGCCGTCTGCACGAGCGTGTCTGCGGTTGCCATGTCAGTCGCTCACCTCGATCAGGATGTCGTTGCCCTCGACCTTCACCGGGTAGGCCCGGACCGGCATGGTGGCCGGGAGCGTCCGCGGCTTGCCGGTGTTGAGATCGAACGTCGAACCGTGCTTGGGGCATTCGATGGTCTCGAAGTCCGGGTCCACCTCGCCCTCGTCCAGCCACGAGTGGGCGTGCGAGCAGATCGCGTCGAGCGCCCGGAACTCGCCGTCGCCGAGGTTGGCCACGGCGATCTCGGCCCCGTCGTGGGCGAACCGGCGGGCCTCGCCCTCGGGGATCTGGTCGGTCGTCGCGATCCTCACCAGGGCCATCCCGTCACTGCTCCAGCTCGCGCTCGATGGCCTGCTCCAGCCCTCGCCGAACCTCCTCGAGGTCCACCCGGTCCAGGACCTCCTGGAAGAAGCCGAACACGATGAGCCGTTCGGCCTCCTTCCGGGAGATCCCGCGGCTCTGGAGGTAGAACAGGGCCTCCTCGTCCACCGGCCCGACGCTGGCCGCGTGGCCGCACCGGACCTCGTTGTTCTCGATCTCCAGGTTCGGGATGGCGTCCGCCTTGGCGTGTTCGCTGAGCACGATGTTCCGGTTGGTCTGGAAGGCGTCACTGCGGGAGGCCCCGGGACGGATGTGCACCCAGCCGGAGTAGATGGCGCGGCTCGCCCCCTTCAGGGCCCCCTTGTACAGCAGCTGGCTGGTGCCGTTGGGGGCCTCGTGGTCCTGGAGGGTTCGGTGGTCGAAGTGCTGGGAGCCGTCGGCGAAGTACAGGCCGAGCATCTCGGAGTGCGCGCCGGGCCCGGCCAGGACCGACTCGAACTCGTTCCGGGAGAGGTCGGCGCCGAACGCGACGGACAGCGAGTGGAACTCGGCGTCGCGGGCCAGGCGGGCCCGCTGGACCGAGAGGTGGGTGACCCCGTCGCCCCATTCCTGGAGCGAGACGTAGCTGACCCTCGAGGCCGGCCCGGCGTCGATCTCGACCACGGCGTCTGACAGGGCCCGGTCGAGGGGCGGCGAGACGTAGCGGTCGATGAACGTCACCTCAGCCTGCTCGCCCACCACGATCAGGGTATGCGGGAAGACTGCGGCGCCGTCGGCGTCGAGGTACGTGAGGGCCTGCAGCGGCAGCTCGACGCGAACCCGCGGGGGGACGAACAGGAACGTGCCGCCGGAACGGAACGCCCCATGCAGGGCGGTGAACTTCGTGCGGTCGGTCGGGACGATCCCGTGCAGGTGCCGCTCGACCAGCTCGGGCTTCAGCTCGGCGGCCCGGTCCAGGTCGGTGAGGACCACGCCCTGCCCGGCCAGCTCCGGCGCCAGATGGGCGGTCATGGGCTCGGAGTTCCGCTGCACCAGCAGGCCGGCCCGCTCCCCCACGTCCCCGGCGGCCTGAAGGACCTCCGGGGGAACGTCGTCCAGGTTGTCGGCGTGCCCGCCCGGAGCGAAGGCCCGGAACGAGCCGAAGTCCAGCTCCGACAGGTCCGTGTACCGCCACTCCTCGGTCTCCTGGGCGGGGACGGGCAGGGCCTCGAACTCCGCGTGCGCGCGCTCCCGCTGCGCGCGGATGAACTCCGGTCCAGCCGGCAATGCCGCCAGCGCTTCGCTGTCGAACCCGTTCCGAGTGGCCAGACCGGTCAACGTGCAGCTCCGTTCGTCGAGTCGATGGGTCGCCCGGGCGCCCGACGAACGCCCGCCCGCTTGGTCCCGACCGAAAGTCTATCAACGAGGTCGGATTCACCGCTCCGGTCGCGGCCGCCGTTCGTGTCGGTGCCTCGTGCTTCACTCCTGAGAGCTCGCGTACGCGTCGCGGAGCTGCGTGGCCAGGAGCTCGACGGCCCGGCGCGTCCCGGCCTCGCACTCCAGGCGTGGTACGAGCGGGCGCACCAGGCGGGCTCGCGGTCGTCCCAGTGGCCGAAGACCCAGTCGCTCCCGAACGAGGCCGGGAGGTCGAGGACGAGGCCCCTGGGGACGTCGTACTCGTGGACGAGCCGGGCGCCGGAAGACCGCGTCCTGAAGGTCGGCGCTCTCCAGTCGCAGCGCGTGGGAGGTCCCCAGGGCGACCGCCAGGACCACGCCCACCTCCGGATGGGCCAGGGCCGGAATCCCGTGCACCAGGACCCGGCAGTCCTGCCCGAGTGCGCGAGCGCGTTCAGCTCCGCAGCGTGCGGTAGTGGTACCCGTAGCGGGTCGAGAAGCCGAGGCCCTCGTACAGGCGGTGCGCCGGTTCGTTCCCCACCTCGACCTGGAGGTAGCACGAAGTCGCGCCGAGCCGGGTGGCCCACCGGGCCAGCGCGCCGAGCACGGCGGTCGCGGCTCCCCGCCGCCGGGCTCGATCCGCCGTTGCCATCGAGAAGATCCCGAGCCATCCCCGCTCCACCACCCCGAGGCCGAGCGCCACCGGCTCCCCTCGACCCCCGCCCTCGCCGGTGTCGTGGACGAGCGCGTAGCCGGCCGGAGGCGCGATGCGGTCAAACACGCCCACCCTCATGGCGTCCGGGTCGCCGCGCCCGACGAGCTCGGTCGACAGGGCAAGCCACTCCTGTCCGGGTCGGCGTTCGACCTGGACGTCGAATCGCGGACGGACGGCGACCCCTGCCAGGACGTCCTCGATCGCCGCCGCCTGGATGTCCGCCCGCGCCTCGATCTCGTACCCCCTGGAAGCCAGGGCCGCGTCCAGCCCGACCGGAACCGAGGCCGGCGAGATCTGGAAGCGAGGCTCCATCCCGCGCGCGCGGTAGAACCGCTCGGCAAGCTCGAGATACCCCTCGAGCCCGACGGTCCCCGGCCCGGCGATCGACAGGACAGAGTTCGAGCGCCGGGCCCTGACCCCGGGCGTGCAGCGCAACCGCCAGCCATCCACGACCTGAATCACGTCGGCCGGCCACGCGTTCGCGGCCAGCTCCTCGATCAGGCGGACGTCATCCATGCCGAACCGGGCCTGCCGGGCCCACGCCACGCGGGCCGGGTTCGGGCGGGTTCACATGCCCTTGAAGATCCCGAACGCGTTGCCCTCGGGGTCGAGGAACATCGCGATCTCGGTGTTCTCCGCGACCTTCATGGGCTGCACGACGACCGTGCCCCCCAGGGACTCGGCGCGCTCGCAGTACTTCTGGAGGTCGTCGACGTCCGCGTAGACGTTCACGTGCGGCTGGCCGTCCGGCGTGCCCCCGATCCCCCCCTGGATGCCCGAGCCTCCCGAGTCCGTGTCGATCTGGTGGTACTCGAAGTCCCCGGTTGTGCTGCTGGTGACCTTCCAGCCGAACAGCTCCCTGTAGAAGTCGAGGAGCTGGCCGGGGTTCGGGCTCAGGATCTCCCACCAGCTCACCTCGCGGCCGTCGCCCGGGGTGACGGGCGGGGCCTCCCCCTGGCCCGGAGCCACCAGGCCGACCCGGTTCCCCTGCGGGTCACTGAGGAGGGCGAACGTCACCATCTCCATCTCGACGATGGGCACGGCGGTCGATCCGCCGAGCGACTCGGCCCTGTCGAGCGCGGCCTGGAGGTCCGGGACCAGCACGTAGAACGTGACGAAGCCCGGACCGCCGTCCTGCGTGGTGCCGATCCCGCCGTTGATCCCCCCGCCGGCATGGGTGTCGACGGTGAAGTATCCGCCCTGGAACTCCTGCGCCTTCCAACCGAACAGCTCGTCGTAGAACTTCGCGAGCGCAGCCCCGTCCGGACCGTTGACCTCGAAGTGGACGACCGGATCACCCATCGGCTTCCTCCTTGCTCGAATCGGATGCGATCCGGACAAGCCTACGCCGGGACCCGCGATCCGATGTTCGCCCTGCTCAGACAGGGGCGACAGTCACTGGGATGCCGTTGAGGACCGCGTTGCCGGACAGCGCGTCGATGAGGTCGGCCGGCGAGAGGGCGTTGGAGTTCGCTGCGGGCTGGCCGGCCGCAACGTGGAGCCGAGCCTCCCCGTTCCCGTCACCCCAGCCGTGGGGAATGCTCACGACCCCCGGGCGCATGACGTCGGTCACCTCGACCTCGATGTCGATCGAACCGGCCGACGACGACACGCGGACCGGCTTCCCCTCCTCGAGCTTCAGGCGAGCGGCGTCCTCCGGGTGGATCTGCACCGTGCACCGGTTGCTCCCGCCAGACAGCGCGGGCAGGTTGTGCATCCACGAGTTGTTCGAACGGAGCTGGCGCCGCCCCACCAGGACCAAGCCGCCATGGGCGCGTTCCAGCGACGCCCGGAGCCGATCGACGTCCTCGACGATGTCGCCGGGCGCCAGCTCGATCGTCCCGCTCGGGGTCCGCAGGACCTCGGGGATGCGCTCCTGGAGCGGCCCGAGGTCGATGCCGTGGGGGTGCTCGATGAGCTTCGTCAGCGACAGCCCTTCGGGATCCCGCCCGAACCCATCACCGTACGGCCCGGTTCGGAGCAGGATGTCGAGGAGCCGCTCGGGGCCTTCCCCGTCCGCCACCTCCGACCAGGCCGCCTCGAGGTCGGCGCCGTGGGCGGGCGAGAGCGCGTTCCGCAGGCCGCGCTCGAGCACCCCCCGCGCCACGAACCCGTCGAGCGCCCTCAGGTCGGCCTCGGGCCCCTGGCCGGCGGCGATCCCCGCCAGGCGCAGGAGCACCTCCCATTCGTGAATCGAGCCGTCCTCTGCCTCGAGCGCCGGCGGCGAGTAGTGCGCGATGTTGCGGCACGACAGCGCGGTGAACGCCACGTCGTAGTGACCGCGGGTGAGGGTGGACTCGCCGGGCAGGATCACGTCGGCGTGGCGGGAGGTCTCGTTCAGGTAGATGTCGACGGCGACCATGAAGTCCAGGGCGTCGAGCGCCCGGTCCAGCCGGCGCGCATCGGGCGTCGACACGACCGGGTTCCCGGCCACCGAGATCAACGCCCGGACTCTCCCGTCGCCGGCCTCCAGGATCTCCTCGGCCAGCGCGGCCACCGGGAACTCGCTGAAGTGCTCCGCCAGGCCGCGGACCCGGGTGTGGCGACGGCCGAACCGCGCCCCCTTCCCGACGCCAGGGGTCCCGGCGGTGTTGCTCCCGCCGGTGGCTGGCCTGGTGAACATCGCCCCGCCGGGCCGGTCGAGGTTCCCCGTGAGGACGTTCACCACGTCCACCAGCCACGAGGCCAGCGTGCCGAACTCCTGCGTGCAGGTGCCCACCCGCCCGTAGACGACGGCGCGCTCCGCCGCCGCCAGTTCGCGAGCCATCCTCCGGATCTCCCCGGCGTCGATGCCGGTCGCCTGCGCGACCGTCTCGGGGGTGAACTGCTCCGCGAGGTCCCGGACCACGTCGATCCCGGAGGTGTGCTGCTCGAGGCGGCCGGGCCGGGCCAGATCCTCGTGGAACAGCGTGTGCACGATGGCGAACAGCAGGTGCGCGTCGGTGCCGGGGACGATCGCGTGGTGCTCGTCCGCGTGTCGGGCGGTCTCGGTTCGACGCGGATCGACGACCACCAGCTTGCCGCCCCGCGCGCGAAGGGCCCGGAGCCGTCCCGGCAGGTCCGGGGCCGTGAACAGGCTCCCGTTCGACACGAGCGGGTTCGCGCCGAGGATCAGCATGTGCTCGGTCCGGTCCACATCCGGGATCGGGATCGAGAGGCCCGAGCCGAACATGTACGCGCAGGCCACCTGCTTCGGCATCTGGTCGACGCTCGTGGCCGTGTACAGGTTCGCGGTCCCGAGCGCCCGCACCAGCACGGGGTTGTAGAGGAGCCCGGCCAGGTTGTGGACGTTCGGGTTCCCCAGGTAGACGGCCACCGAGTCCGGTCCGTGCTCGGCGATGATCGGGGGCAGGCGCGAGTCGATCAGCGCGAACGCCTCCGCCCAGGAGGCCTCGCGGTGACCATCCCCGTCCCGGATCAAGGGAGTGCGGACGATGTCCGGGTCGCGCTCCAGGTCCACGAGCGCCAGGGCTTTGGGGCAGATGTATCCCCGGCTGAATACGTCCTCCCGGTCGCCCCGCACCCTCACCAGCGACCGGCCCTCGAGCGTGAGCTCGAGCCCGCAGGTCGCCTCGCAGAGCGGGCAGGTCCGGTACCCGGTGCGGGGCTCGGTCACGGATGTCATCGTCCGCATTCGACTCTAGCCCGAATCACGTCGGGCACGCTGCGTGCCCCGCCCGTTCGCCGCGACCGCGGCGATCAGATCACCGGTCGGTTCTCGACGACGGTGCTCTGGAGGATGGGGTGTCCGCTGTCCAGGCAGTCGGCCTCCGAGCGGAGCGTGTTCGGCTCGTAGTGGCGCGGCACCACGACGTAGTTGAACCGCCACAGCGGCGGGACGACCTTATTCGGATCGGACCGCGGTCGCTGGCTTGCGTCGCGCCGGACGGGCAGGAGGCCTACCCGACCGCGCCCTCCATCTGGAGCTCGATGAGGCGGTTGAGCTCGACGGCGTACTCCATGGGCAGCTCGCGGGTGATGGGCTCGATGAATCCGTTGACGATCATCGCGGTGGCTTCGGCCTCGGTCAGGCCCCGGCTCATCAGGTAGAACAGCTGGTCGTCACCGACCTTGCTCACCGTGGCCTCGTGCCCCAGCGCCGCGGTCTCGTCCTCGACCTCGATGTACGGGTACGTGTCCGACCGGGAGTCGTCGTCCAGGATCAGCGCGTCGCACCGAACCGTCGACTTGGCGTGGTGCGCGTCCGGCTCCACCCGGATCAGTCCCCGGTACCCGGTTCGCCCGCCGTCCTTGCTCACCGACTTCGAGTTGATCACGCTGGTCGTGTACGGCGCCGCGTGGATGGCCTTCCCGCCGGCGTCCGTGTGCATCCCCTTGCCGGCGTAGGCCACGCTGAGCACTTCGCCGCGCGCGCCCTTCCCGAGCAGGTAGATCGAGGGGTACTTCATCGTGACCTTGGAGTTGTGCACCAGGAGTCCGTTCGCGACGAAGTTGTGGACGCCCTCCACCTCGATGTCGTACGTGGGCTCGTCGAGCAGCTCCTCGATCTCGGCGACCGGGGTGAACTCCAGTCGCGACTCCGGCGCTCGATGCATCCGGATGGGATCCAGGTTGTCCCGGAGGTTCATGTTGACGGCGTAACCGACGTACTCCTTGACCTCCCTGCCCAATGCGAGCTTCCGACCCGTCACGTACCGGCTGATCTTCCCGGGGTTGAGGCCGCAGCTGATGGCCAGGAGCCTGAGGTCGTCGAGCAGCTCCCTGTTCGCGGACGAGAACGTGAGTTGGCCGTACTGGATCCCGTTGCGCTCCGAGCGTTCGCGGACGTGTCCGTCGGTGTCGAGCAAGCCCTCGATCAGTGCCAGGCGCTGCGACACCGGGAGCCCCCAGACCCACGCGGGGATTCGCTTCGTCTTCGCGGTACCCAGCACGTCGAGCCACCGGAAGAAGTCAGCCAGGACCGTGGAGCTCACCGCGAGCGCGACGGGCCCCTTCTGGCGCCCCTCGACCTCGAAGACCTCCTTGAGGGCGACCTCCAGCTTCGTGCGCGACCTGTCGAGCGGTGGGACCGCGAAGTACACGCGGTTGGGGGTGCCGGAGCTGTTCACTTCCATGTAGCCGTCGCCGAGGTACGCCCCGAGCAGCCACATGAGGGTCTCGTCGGTCTGCTCCGGAAGCCGCACGGAGGTCTTCGGACGGCCTCGGACGTGACCCGAGTACTGATAGTCGCGAAGGTCGCGGGGCGAGCCGGCATCCGGGAGCCCACGGACCACGCCGATCCGGTCGCCGACGCGGATGTCGCGCAGAGCCTTCCATCCGATGACCGCCGTGCCGGCGGGCGACGCCGGCTCCAGGACCAGGAACGGGTGGTTGGCCGTGGCCTCGATCTCGCGATGGTTCTTCGTGCGAATCCGGAACACCTGCTGGATGCCGCTGTCCTTGAGGCCGAGCACGCGCCTCTTGACCGGTTCCATCCTCTCCAGGTCGTAGGCCCACACCTCATCGTCCGGACCGAGGTCCTTGATCGCGGTCGGCCGGCCTCCCGTGAAGATGAGCGTGTCGCCGGTGAGGCATCCGATGTTCCGACGTAGTGCACGTACGCGCCCTCGTCGGCGATGATCAGCGTCCGCTCGAACTGGCCCATGTTCTCGGCGTTGATCCGGAAGTAGGCCTGCAGCGGGATGTCCACGTGCACGCCCGGCGGCACGTAGATGAAACTCCCCCCGCTCCAGACGGCCGAGTTCAGCGCGGCGAACTTGTTGTCGTTCGCCGGGATGATCGTCCCGAAGTACTCCTTGACGATGTCCGGATGGTCACGCAGGGCGCTGTCCATATCGGTGAACAGCACCCCCATGGACGACAGTTCGTCCTTGATCTTGTGGTACACAACTTCGGACTCGTACTGGCTCGAGACTCCGCCCAGGTACTTCTTCTCAGCTTCCGGGATTCCCAACCGGTCCCAGGTGGACCTGATGTCCTCGGGAAGGTCCTCCCACGACTTCGCCTGTTTCTCGGTCGCCCGGATGAAGTAGTAGATGTTCTGGAAGTCGATGTCGGAGAGGTCGGCGCCCCACCAGGGCATGGGGCGGTTCTCGAAGTGCTTCAGCGACTTCAGCCGGAACTTGCGCATCCAGTCCGGCTCGGACTTCATGTACGAGATCTCCTCGACGACCTCGGGAGACAGCCCCCTCTTCGGCGTGAAGACGTGGTGCTCTGGATCGTGCCAGCCGAAGCGGTAGCCCTTGTCGAGTTCCTTGAGGTGCTCTTCCTGTGTGGTGGCCATGCGATCAGTCGCTCCCAGCCGGTCGCCTGCTCGAACCTTACCCACGCGCCCTCGTTCGGCGCTTCGGCGACCTGCACCCAGTCTACCGCCGGGGCCGCCCGAAGTCGATCCGGCAGGTCGGAATTCCGCACCCCCCACCCGGCATCCCGAAGAGGTGCCGCGGGAGGCGACGCCCCAATCGTCCGGGCTGGTTCGGGCGGGGCCCTAGCCCTTCTCGACCGGCACGCCCACCAGCGAGCCGTACTCGGTCCAGGACCCGTCGTAGTTCTTCACGTTGCCGTAGCCGAGCAGCTCGGTGAGCACGAACCAGGTGTGCGACGAGCGCTCGCCGATCCGGCAGTACGCGATGACCTCCTTGTCCGGGGTCACGCCGGCGCCCTCGTACAGCTCGCGGAGCTCGTCCGCGGTCTTGAACGTCCCGTCGTCGTCCGCGGCCTTGGCCCACGGGATGTTCGCCGCGCCCGGGATGTGCCCGGGCACCTGGGCCTGCTCCTGCGGGAGGTGGTCGGGGGCCAGCTTCTCGCCCCGGTACTCCTCCGGCGAGCGGACGTCGATGAAGTGTGAGGTTCCTGCGTCACGGACCCGGCTCAGCACGTCGTCGCGCATGGCCCGGATCCCGGCGTCGACGGACCCGGAGACGCTGATCGAGGTGGCGTCGTACGACGGGACCTCGCCGGTCAGCTCACGGCTCTCGAGCTCCCACTTCTTGCGCCCGCCATTCAGCAGCCGGACGTTCGAGAAGCCCAGGTACCGGAGGATCCAGTACGCGTACGCGGCAAACCAGTTGTTGTTGCCGCCGTACAGGATCACGGTGGTGTCGTCGCCCACCCCCGCCTGCTGCAGGAGCCGCGACAGCCCCTCCTGGTCCACGTAGTCGCGGCCGGTCTCGGCGTGGAGGTCGGTGTTCCAGTTCCACGCAACCGCTCCCCGGATGTGGCCCTTCTCGTACGCGTTGGTGTCCTCGTCCACCTCGACGACCCTGATCCCGGGATCCGACAGGTTCTGCTCGAGCCAGTCGGTGTCGACCAGCGCGTCCGGGTTCGTGTAGTCGGCCATGCGATCGCTCCTTCCCCAGAGCCGGAAAACCTACCTTCCAGGTCGGAAATACTAGCGGGGGCCTTCCGACCCTTGCAAATGCAACTCAGGGGTCCCTCGGGAAAGCGCCCTCCAGCGCGCCGGGACCGTCGTCCCGGGCCCGGACCGGACGGGCCCGGGAGCGAGATTTCGATCCGCGGACGTAGTCGACCCGTTCCCTGACGGATCGGGATGCGTGCGGAGCATTGGGGCCAGGCGCCAGAAATGGGCCCTGACCGGCGCATTCGCACGCGGACCCGGGACGGGCCATTGTGGCGCTCCACGAACGGTTCGGGAGGTGGACGATGAAGTCGCCGAGAACCCTCGTGCCCGCCCTGGTCCTGACCATTGCGGCGTCGACCGTCGGCCTCGTCGGACCGGCAATGCCGGCAGTCGCCGAGCCGGCCACCGTGACGATCGCCGGGAGCTTGCAGAGCGAGGTCGGCTGTCCTGGCGACTGGATGCCGGACTGCGCCGTGACCCATCTGGGGCTCGACGCCGAGGACGGCGTGTGGCAGGCGACGTTCGCCGTCCCGGCCGGCACCTGGGAGTACAAGGCGGCGCTGAACGACTCGTGGGACGAGAACTACGGCCTCGGCGCGGTCCCGAACGGGCCCAACATCCCGCTCGCCCTCGGCGCAGATGCGAGCGTGAAGTTCTACTACGGCGACGAGACCCACTGGGTCACGGACAACCACGGCTCGGTGATCGCCACCGTGCCGGGGAGCTTCCAGAGCGATCTGGGCTGTGGGGGCGACTGGGACCCCTCCTGCCTGCGGTCGTGGCTCCAGGATCGCGACGGCGACGGCATCGCACGTTTCTCCACCTCGGCCCTCCCGCCCGGCTCGTACGAGGCGAAGGTCGCCATCAACGAGTCCTGGGACGAGAACTACGGGGCGGGCGGCGTCCCGAACGGCGACAACATCCCGTTCGCCGTGGGCGCGGCCGGCGACGTCGTCACGTTCGCCTACGACACGGTCAGCCACGTGCTGGACATCTCGGTGATCCCCGCCGTGCCGGTGGACGACGCCGCCCTGGTCCGCGCCCCGGTGCGCCACCCGTTCGTGGACGACGTCCTGTACTTCGCCATCCCCGACCGGTTCTCAGACGGGGATCCCTCGAACAACTGCGGCGACTACGACGGCCCGTGCGTGGCCGGCGACACGCAGGAGCACGTCCTCCAGCACGGCTACCTTCCCAGCGACAAGGGCTACTACCACGGCGGGGACCTCGAGGGGCTGCGACGAAAGCTGTCCTACCTGGAGGACCTCGGCGTGAACGCCATCTGGGTCGGGCCGATCTTCGCCAACAAGACCGTGCAGCCCGACTCGACCGACCTGTACGGCATGTCCGCCGGCTACCACGGCTACTGGATCCGCGACTTCACGCGCGTGGACCCGCACCTGGGAACGAACGCCGAGTTCGCCCGCCTGGTCGATGCGGCGCACGCCCGCGGCATCAAGGTGTTCATGGACATCGTCACCAACCACACCGCGGACGTCATCCAGCTGGAGGGCAACGCCGGCTACCGGAACAAGCACGACTTCCCCTACACGGACGTCAACGGAGTGCCGTTCGACGACTCCGACTACGCGTACCACGGCCAGCCCGACTACACGTTCCCCGAGGTCGACGCGAGCTCGTTCCCCTACACGCCGGTGATCCCGCCGGGAGAGGAGAACTTCAAGAACCCGGACTGGCTCAACGACCCCCTCCTGTACCACAACCGTGGGAATACCAGCTTCACGGGCGAGAACTCGCTGTACGGCGACTTCTTCGGGCTCGACGACCTGTGGACCGAGCGCCGCGAGGTCGTCGAGGGGATGATCGACATCTACTCGTTCTGGATCCACCGGTTCGGCGTCGACGGGTTCCGCATCGACACCACCAAGCACGTCAACATGGAGTTCTGGCAGAAGTTCGGGCCGGACATCCTCGACGCGGCCAGGGACGCGGACATCGATCACTTCTTCGCGTTCGGCGAGGTGTTCGACCAGCAGTTCGGCCCGCAGTTCATGAGCGAGTTCTCCACCAGGGGGAAGCTCCAGGCGACGATCGACTTCGGCTTCCAGCTGGCGGCGCGGGACTTCGCGTCGAAGGGCGGGGCCACGGACAACCTGCGGGCGTTCTTCGCTCAGGACGACTACTACACGGACACGGACAGCAACGCATACGCCATGCCGACGTTCCTGGGGAACCACGACATGGGCCGGATCGGCTACTTCCTCCAGCGCGTGGACCACCAGGGCGCGACCGACGGCGAGCTGCTGGCACGGTCGAAGCTGGCGCACGCGCTGATGTTCTTCTCGCGCGGCCAGCCGGTCGTCTACTACGGCGACGAGCAGGGGTTCACCGGCGACGGCGGCGACAAGGACGCCCGGGAGGACATGTTCGCGAACGCCGTGCCCTCCTACGCGGACAACGACCTCATCGGCACCGACGAGACCACGTCCGACGACAACTTCGACCGGTTCCATCCGCTGTTCAAGGCGATTCACAGGGACGCGAGGATCTACGACCGGAACCCGGCGCTGCGCTCGGGGGCCCAGATCCACCGGTACAGCTCCAACGTCCCGGGCGTGTACGCGTTCTCCCGGATCGACCGCGACCGGCGCCGCGAGTACATCGTGGCGCTGAACAACAGCGAGATCCCCGCGACCGGCGCCGTCCCGACCTTCTCCCCGGGCGGCGTGAAGTTCACGCTGGTGGGCGGCACGGCCGGCCCCGGCGAGGTCAAGACCAATCCGAACGGAGTCCTGCATCTCACGGTGCCTCCGCTCCGGTTCGTGATCTACAGGGCGACGAAGCGGGTGCCGGTGAGCGACGAGGCTCCCGGCATCGAGATCACGAGCCTCCACGACGGCGACACGGCGGTGCTCGGCACCCACAGCTGGGACGGCCAGGAGGTTCTCGACCGCATCGAGGTGGCCGCAGAGCTCGACTCTGACGAGCTGGCCGAGGTCACGTTCGCAGTTCGCGTCGGCGACGGCGACTACGTGCCGATCGGGACCGACGACAACGCCCCCTACCGCGTCTTCTACGACGCCAGCGGGCTGAAGGGCCAGCCGGACACGCGGCTGACGTTCCGGGCCATCGTGAACGACCTCTCGGGGCACCTCGCCGCGGACCAGGTGGTCGACGTGGGCGTCGAGTTCGCCGAGCCGGGCGGCCCGGCGACACCCTACGCGCTCATCCACTACCACCGGCCGGCGGGCGATTACGGGGACCACACCACCGGGAACTTCAACGACTTCTGGGGCCTGCACCTGTGGGGCAACGCCATCGACGTCTCCGAGGCCACCGACTGGACCAGCCCGAAGCCCTTCCTCGGTGAGGACGAGTACGGACGGTTCGCGTTCGTGAAGCTGGCCGACGACACCCAACCGGTCAACTTCATCGTCCACCGCGGCGACACGAAGGATCCGGACAACAGCCCCGACCGCAGCTTCGATCCGGCGGCCACGCCGGAGATCTGGCTCCAACAGGGTGACGTCGCGATCTACGCCTCCCAGGCCGAGGCCCAGGGCCTCGCGACCGTCCACTACTCGTGCGCCGATTGCTCGGGGGTGACGATCGACGCCACCAGCGACGGCGCGCCCGTGGTGACCGGGGCCCCGCCGGACGCGATCGACGACTACGGCGCCGTCTTCCGGCTGAGCCCGCCCGACCTGTCGATGCCGTTGACGGTGACCATCAGGGACGGCGGCGTGGTCGACATCGACGCGCTGGCGTTCACGCCGACCGAGACGCCCACCGCATGGTTCCAGGCCGGCCAGCAGGTCGTCTACCCGTCACGAGGCGCGGCGGAGGACTTCGCGGTCATCCACTACCGGCGGCCGGCGGGCGACTACGGCGACCCCACCAGCTCGGATTTCAACGACTTCTGGGGCCTGCACGTGTGGACCGGCGCCGTCCCCCAGCCGCCGTGGACGGATCCGCTTCGCCCGGTGGGCCAGGACGTGTTCGGGATCCGGTTCCGCATCCCCCTCGTGGACGGGGCGGACCAGCTCGCGTACATCCTCCACCGAGGCGACACCAAGGACCCCGGACCGGATCAGTTCCTGGTCTTCGACACCTACGGCCACGAGGTGTGGCAGCTCCAGGGGGCCGATCCGGAGAACCCGTACGTGGCTCCGCTGAGGAGCTGAGAGCGACCCGCAGCCGGCCGGATCAGAAGTACCCGAGGGCCGCCTTGGCCTCCTCGGACATCATCTCGGGGGACCACGGCGGGCGGAGCACCATCTCGGCGTCCACCTGCTCGACCCCGGGGACCCCGGCGAGGAGCTGCTGCATCTGGGCCTCGATGAGGGGCCCGATGGGACAGCCCATGGTGGTGAGGGTGTAGGTGATGTGGACCGTGTCCCCGTCGATCGTCACGTCGTAGACCAGCCCGAGGTCGACGATGTTGATCCCGAGCTCGGGGTCGAGGACGTCCTTCAGGGCCTCCAGCACGTCCTCCTTCGTCAGACCGGCGGCGTGGCCGTTCCCGTGCTCGGGGCCCGCCGGCTCGGCCTCGCCGGGCCCCGATTGCTCCTCGGCCCGTCCGGCCAGATCGGCCTGGGCCTGTTCGCTCGCTTCGTTCATCGCACGACCTCCTCGGTCTATTCTAGGGGCCGGTCCCCCGAAATCCCGACGCGAGGTGTGCGCGTGAGCATGCGGGTCATGATCGTCGACGACCATCCGATCACCCGGAGCGGGTTGAGGTCCGCGCTGTCCACCTCCGACGAGGTCGAGGTGGTGGCCGAGGCCTCCACCGGGGAGGAGGCCATCGACACCATCGCGGAGGTGCGACCCGAGGTGGTGTTCATGGACGTCCGGATGCCCGGGATGGGCGGCCTGGAGGCCACGAAGATCATCAAGGAGGTGGCCCCCGACACCAAGGTCATCCTGTTCACGGTGGAGGAGTCGCGGTCGGCCATCGCCGACGCCATCGCCGCCGGCGTGTCCGGGTACCTGCTGAAGGATGTGTCGGCGGACGAGCTGGTGAAGGCGGCCCGGCTGGCCCTGGAGGGCAAGGCCGTCATCCACCCCAGTCTGACCAGGGCATTCATCGAGGAGGTGCAACTGGTGGACCGGCGCCCCGATGCCCCGCTGTCGAAGCGCGAGGCCGAGATCCTGCAGATGGTGGCCTACGGCGCCACCACCAAGGAGGTGGCCCACGACCTGGCCATCTCACCGCACACGGTGAAGACCCACCTCGAGCGGATCTTCGAGAAGCTCGGGGCGAACGACCGGGCCCAGGCCGTGGCCATCGCCATCCGCCGGGGCATCGTCGAGTAGCCGAACGACACGCGCTCGGGGGACGAGCCGTTCAAGTTCGGGCCCCGTATCCGCCGATATCTCAATCGATGGCCATCAACCTGCTGCTCTCCGGCACCGCGCCCGACATCGCGGTGCTGGAGCACGCCCTGTCCCGGACGGGATGGGATGCCCTGACCGAGGCCTCGACCGACGGCTACCACTCCGTCGAGCTCGCCGTGCGGTCCCGCCCGGACGTCATCGTCACCGACCCCACCATGCCCCGTCTGTGGGGCATCGACCTCATCGGCCGGCTCCGGGCGGTCGCGCCGACCACGCCGATCGTGTGCTGGGCGTCCTCGGCGTCGCCCGAGGATGCGGCCGAGCTCATCCGGGCCGGCGCCAGCGCGTACCTGCTGAAGGAGGACGGCCCGAACGAGGTCGTCCAGGCTCTGGGGCCGGTCATGGACGGCGGCGGCGTCGTTTCCCCGCGGATCGCCTCCCAGCTGTTCGGCCGGTTCGCCGAGGGGGTACACCGGGAGCGCGAGCTGGGGCGGGCTCTGGCCGACGCCACCATGAAGGTCCAGGAGGTGACCCACGCCAAGGCGGAGTTCCTGGCGAACGTCTCGCACGAGCTCCGGACCCCGGTGACCATCGTGAAGGGCATCACCCACCTCCTGCGGGACCGCCGGCTGTCCCCCGACGACGAGGCCGAGTTCCTGGTGAGGATGGACAACGCCATCGAGCGGCTCACCGGGCTGGTCGACGAGATCCTGTCGATCGCCGACCTCGACCGGGGAACCGTCGACTTCAGCCTGTCCCGGGCCGACCTCAGGGCGCTGGTGGTGGACGTGTGCGAACGGATGGCCAAGCGCTACCCGCTCGTTCGGCTGGAGCGGGACGTTCCCGATGCCATGTACGCGATGGTGGACCCGGCCCGCATCAGCGAGGCCGTGGCCCAGCTCACCGACAATGCCTGCCGGTACTCCCCGGCGGGGGCCGAGGTCCGGGTCCGCCTGCGGGCCCAGGACGAGGGCGTGGTGTTCTCGGTCACCGACGCCGGCCTGGGGCTGTCGCGGGAGGTGGCCTCGCTGGCGTTCCACGAGCCGTTCGTCACCGGCGGGGAGGTCATGCGCAAGGAGCGGACCGGCGTGGGGCTCGGCCTCCACCTGGCCCGCCGGCTGATCCTGCTTCACGGCGGCATCCTGTGGGCCGACCCGCTGCCGGCGGGCGGGACCCGTGTGTCCTTCTGTATCCCGATCTACCCGCCGGGGGCGGGACTGGGCGGCGTGGTCATCAGCCGGGTCGACGAGCATGGTCGGGTGATCTCGGTGGACGCCGCCGGACGCGACCTCAGCGCGCCCCCCCGCGACCTCCGCGAGGTCACGCGGGTGGACGTGCACGACCAGGGCACGGCCACCGGCCCGCCCTGATCCTCGGATCCACCTCACCGGGCCAGGGCGACCACCGCGTCGGGCGAAAACACCACATGGGCCATCGCCCGCAGCTCCTCCCACAGTCCCGCGGCCTCCCCGCCGGTGAAGTCGCGCTCGGCCATCGGCACCTGTTCGACGAGCACCGTGCGAACGCCCTCCCGGGCCGCTCGCAGGGCCATCCGCAGATTCGCCACGTTCCCCGGCCCGTAGGGCGCGTCGGCCACCACCAGGAGCGCGGCCCCCCGGATCAGCTCCAGGCATTCCTCCACCGTGGCCCGGTCGATCGGCGAGAAGGGCGGCACCGAGACCCGCGGGAGGTTGAGCCGCCCGGCCACGTCGTCGTCGGTGTCGGTGCCGTGGAGGACGCCGGCGGAGACCTCGAACCCCATCTCGGCCAGGGCTCGCATGATCGGCGCGCCCCGCCCGGCTCCACCGACGACGTGGGCCCGCTCCGGCCTCAGGCCGGCCGTCACGGGAGGCGGGCCGACCGCCACGACCGGTCGCCCGGTGAGCGGGTTCGGTTCGACCTCGGCCTCGACGCCGTACACGTCGCCCAGGAGCTCGCGGGTGATGACCTTCCCGGGCGGGCCCTCCGCCACCACCCGCCCCCGGTGCAGGACCACCAGCCGGTCGCAGGTCGCAGCGGCCAGGTTGAGGTCGTGGAACACACCGAGCACCGCCCTCCGCTCCGTTCCGGCCAGCCGCCGGACGATCCCCAGGAGGTCCAGAACGTGGCGGATGTCGAGGTGCGTGGTGGGCTCGTCGAGAACCAACACCGGCGCGTCCTGGGCCAGGGCCTGGGCCAGCACCACGCGGCGCCGCTCGCCGCCCGACAGCTCCTCCAGGGGCCGGTCGGGCAGGTGGTGTACCGCGGTGGCCTCCATGGCCTCCCGGGCCCGGGCCCAGTCCTGCGCTCCCCCGCCCCCCCACGCCGAGCGGTAGGGGGCCCGCCCCATCAGCACCACCTCCAGCGCGGAGAACGAGAACACGGGCTGGAGCTCCTGGGGAACCACCGCCACCAGCCGGGCCGCCCGCCGGGCCGGCATCGCGTAGGGGTCCTGCCCCAGGATCCGGACCTCGCCGGACCGCGGGGAGAGGGCCCGGGAGGCCACCCGCACCAGCGAGGTCTTCCCCGACCCGTTCGGCCCGACCAGCCCCACCACCTGGCCCGGACGGACGTCGATCGAGACACCGTCGAGGACGGCCGGTCCTCCGTATCCGGCCACCACGTCGCGCAGCTCGAGGGCGGGCCCGGCACCGCCGGCGGTGGGGGTCACGCCGGTGCCCCCGCCCGGGCCCCCCGCCGCTCCCGGCGGAGCAGGAACAGGAAGAACGGCCCTCCCAGCACCGCGGTCACAGCGCCCACCGGGAGCTCCTCCGGCGCGATGGCCACCCGGGACGCGAGGTCGGCCAGGATCAGGATGCTCGGCCCGGCCAGCACCACCGCCGGAAGGAGCCGGCGATGGTCCGACCCCACCACCAGGCGGAGGAGGTGGGGAGTCATGAGTCCGACGAACCCGATGACCCCGGACACCGAGACCGCCGCCGCGGCCATCAACGCCCCCAGCGCCAGGGCCCGGCGCTTGCACCGCTCGACCTCCACGCCGAGCTGGGCGGCCCGCTCCTCCCCCAGGGCCATGACGTTGAGGTCGGCGGCCAGGAGGAACGCGAGCCCGGTGCCGGCCGCGACGATGGGCGTCACCACCTGCAATGCCCCCCACCCGCGTGCGCTGAGCCCGCCCAGCAGCCAGAAGTAGATGTTGCGAATCTCCTGCCCGGAGAACGACATCACGAGCGACATCACCCCGGAGATGACCGCGGCCACCGCGATCCCCGCCAGCAGAAGGGTCACCACGTGGACGGCCGGCCCCACCCGGGCCAGGCGATACACCAGGAACGCCACGGCCAGGGCCCCGACGAACGCCGCGCCGGCGACGCCCAGCCCACCCAGGGCGCCCCCGCCGCCGGCCACGATCACCACGATGGCCCCCAGCGCCGCGCCGGAGGACACGCCGATCACCGCCGGGTCGGCCATGGGGTTCCGGAACAGCCCCTGGAACAGCGTCCCGGCCACCGCCAGGCCCACCCCGACCACCGCCCCCAGTAGGACCCGGGGCAGCCGGAGCTGGAACACGATGACCTCGGTGCCGTGGGAGACGTCGGGCCGTCCGGCCAGGTGGAGCTTCCACGCCGCCAGGCGAAGGACCGTCCCGGGGGGGACGGACACCGCGCCGAGGCCCACCCCGAGCAGGAGCGATGCCACCAGCACCGCGCCCAGCACGAGCATCGTGACGCGGTACCGGCGGCGCGGGCCGAGCACCGGCTATCGCTCCGGAGCGAGGGCCGCGGCCAGAGCCTCCAGTCCCTCCACCGCCCGAGGCCCGGCCCGGCTCACCAGGTCCGAGTCGACCAGGTGCACGCGGTGGTGCCGCACGGCCGACAGCGCCTCGTACCCCGGGCGCCGTTCGACCTGCGCTACCGTGCCCCCGGATTCGGACGACACCAGGTAGACGTCGGGGTCGTCGGCCACCAGGGCCTCCACCGACCACTGCGGGTACGCGTCCTTCGCGCCGGCCGAGACCGGGTCGCACCCCGCGCGCCGCAGCAGGTCGAAGATGAACGAGCCCGGCCCCACCGTGAACAGCGGGTCGAAGCTCACCTCGAAGAAGCACGACACGGGCTTCCCTCCGGCCGCCGACGCCTCCACCTCCCGCTCCCGGGCCGCCATCCCGGCGGTGAGCGCGGCGGCCCGCCCCGGCACGCCCGTCACCCGCGCCACCGTCCGGATGTCGTGGAGCAGGTCGTCGAAGTCGGCCGAGTCGGTCGTGAACACCGGGATCCCCAGCTTCCGGAGCCGGTCCTTCCACTGGTCCCCGCCCTCGATGGACAGGACGATGTCGGGGTCGAGCGACACGACCTTCTCCACGTTGGGGTCCACCCCGAACTGCCCCGCTCCACCGACCTCGGGGATCGATCGCGCGGCCGGCGGGAAGTCGTCGTATCTCCCGGACACCCCGACCACCTCGTCCCCGAGGCCGAGGGCGAACACGACCTCCGTGGCCGACGGGGCGAACGTCAGGATCCGGGCCGGGGGCTCGGCGATCGTGACCTCGACGCCGTCGTCGTCGGCGATCGCCAGCGGGAACCCCGCCGGCCTGGGCGAGTGGGACGTGGCCGGAGATGAGGATGGGGATCCCGCGGTGTGCGTGATCCCCGTCGGGCCACTCGAGCCACCGGCGCATCCGGCGAACAGCAGCACTGCCGAGACCAGGACCGCCGGGACCGCCGGCGGCAGCGGGAACCTCCTCATGGGAGCGCCTCCTCTCACGCGAAGGAACGCGTGCTCCTCGGGCTCCCGGGGCAGGTCTCCTGACTCCCGGATCGGCGCTCCCCGAACCTTCCCGGGGGCCGTGGCCCCCAGTGGCGTGTCTCGGTTCGCTCCCCGGTCACAGTGGCGCGACCGTGCCGGATTCACACCGGCTTCCCTGTTCCCGACGGCCTCGATACCCGCGGCTGCCGGTCCGGCCCGGGCGGATGCCTCCCGCCCGTCGCCACCTCGGAAGCATTGTTCGGTTGGCGGGATTGTAGTCGCTGGCCCCCCGGCGGTGGCACGGAGACCTCGCGATGCTCGGTGGCGAGGGCTGTGAGCCGGAGACTACACTTCTCCATCGAAGGGGAGAGCCGGTGCGACGACTCATCGCAGGATTCGGCCTGGTCGCGCTCACCGCGGCGTGCGCGCCCGCTCGCTTCGGCAACCCCGCAGGTCAGGGCGGCCCCGCACCCAGGCCGGCCCCCTCCGCCGTGTCCCTGGTCTCGGTGGCCCCCGCCGTCGTCAACTCGATCAGGGCCCCGTACGAGACGGTGGACGCCGGCGACGTGCAGGCCCTGGTGCCGAAGGCCTGGGAGGCCTCCACGTTGGAAGGCGACGGGATCCTCCAGCAGGGTTTGGTGGCGTCACCAGACCCCGCCTCGTGGCTGGACCAGGACGGGTCGGTTCCCGGGCTCGAGGTGAGCTGGGTGGATCGCGAACGGGTGGGGATCCCCTCGGACCTGTACTACCTGGCGGCCTCGGGACCGGCCATCCCCGGCCTGGTCTCCGCCGACGCCTGCCGGCGTGAGCACGTCAGCGTGCTGGTGAACCACCAGCCGTTCAGCGCCGACCCGTCCTCCCCCGGCGACTACGTCGAGCGCGGCAGCGGCTACTGCCACGGGCATGGACACCACACCCGGTGGGCCTACTTCGTGGCCGCGCCGGGGTTCGGTCCGCTCCGTGACATGGGGATCAAGACGTCGGGCCTGTACCTCACGGTGGCCGTGGTGGCGGACAGCCCCATGGCGCAGCGGCGCCTCCACACCATGATCCGGTCGGCCCAGTACGGGACCGCCTCGGTGGCACAGCTGCTGCACGTGGCCCGCCTCTCGGCCCGGCTGGGCTGACCTCCCGCCGAGGCGGCCCGGCGATTCCGCTCCGGCCTCCGCCGCTACTTCGGGCTGGCGTGCACGAACGGGGGCTTCGTCACCACGGCCTCGCCGCGGCGGCCCCGGACGTCCACTTCCACCCGGTCGCTCGCCCCGAACCGGTCCCGGGGCGCCAGGTAGGCCAGGGCGATCCCGTGCTTCAGGGTCGGTGAGAACGTCCCGCTGGTGACCTCGCCCACCTGCTCCCCCCCGGCCAGGACGGCCTGGTGGGCCCGGGGGATCAGCCGTCCCTCCATCTCCAGCCCCCACAGGCGGGCCGGGACGCCCTCCTCCTTCTGGCGGAGCAGGGCGTCGCGCCCCGGGAACTCCCCCTTGTCCAGGGCCACGGCCCACGACAGGCCGGCCTCGAGCGGGGTGCGCTCCTCGGAGATGTCCTGGCCGTGCAGGGGATAGCCCACCTCGAGCCGGAGGGTGTCGCGGGCCGCAAGCCCCACGGGCTCCATGCCGTGCGGCTCCCCGGCCCGCATCAGCGCGGCCCACAGGTCGTGGATGACCGCCTCCGGCGGGAACAGCTCGAAGCCCACCTCGCCCGTGTAGCCGGACCGGGTGAGGATGATCCGCTCGCCGCCGAACTCGGTCTCCGTGCAGTGCATGTACTCGAGCTCGCGTGCCCGGGGGAACAGCTCCCCCACCACGTCCGGCGAGCGAGGACCCTGCACCGCGAGGAAGCACCAGTCCTCGTGCAGCACGATCTCGGCGTCGGCCCCGGCCGCCCGGTCCAGCAGGATCCGGTGGACCTTCGCCGTGTTCGCCGCGTTCGGCACCGTGTACCACCGGTCCTCGCCGAGGCGGTAGACGATCACGTCGTCCACGATGCCGCCGCGGTCGTTGAGGACGTTGTTGTACTGGGCCCCTCCCGGCGAGATCCGGGACACGTCGTTGGTCACCGTTCGCTGGAGCACGTCGCCCGCGCCCGGGCCGTCCAGCGTGATCTTGCCGAGATGCATGAGGTCGAACAGGCCCACCCGCTCCCGGACGGCCTGGTGCTCGGCGAGGGTTCCGCGGTACTCGATGGGCATGGCCCACCCCGCGAACATCCCGATCTTGGCCCCCAGCTCGCGGTGCTCCGGCTCGAGCGGCGTCCGCTTCAGCCCGACGTCCCCGACCGCTTCCATGTGGTGCATCTTACCCACCCCCTCGGGCACGGCCGGTCTGCGAGGGTTTTTCGGAGCGGGGGTACGATGAACGAGCGGAGCCGGAGCATCGCCACAGCCTGCCGACGAGGAAAGGGAGCATGCCGGAGGACACCTACGATGTCGCCGTCCTGGGATCGGGGACCGGCGGCTACTCGACGGCGCTCCGGGCCGCCCAGCTGGGCAAGCGGGTGGCCCTGATCGAGCGCGACGACCGACTGGGCGGGACGTGCCTGCTGCGCGGCTGCATCCCCACGAAGGCCCTGCTGCAGTCGGCCGCGGTGATGGACGAGGTCAACCGGTCCGACACGTGGGGCATCAAGGCCACCGGCGAGCCGGACTGGGACGGCATGCAGTCGTTCAAGTCGAAGATGGTCGACAAGCTGGTGAACGGGCTGACCGGCCTGGTGAAGATGCGCAAGATCGACGTCATCCAGGGCACCGGGAAGCTCCTCGCGGGCAGGACCGCCGTGGACGTGGACGGACGCGTGGTGGAGGCCACCGACGTCGTGCTGGCCTCCGGCTCCTACGCCCGCCTCCTGCCGGGGATGGAGATCGGCGAGCGCGTGATCACCAGCGACCAAGCGCTGTCGCTGGGGTTCATCCCGCAGAGCGCCGTGGTGATCGGGGCCGGGGCCGTGGGGCTCGAGTTCGCGTCGTTCTATCGGTCGATGGGGGGTGAGGTGACCGTCGTCGAGGCCCTCCCCCGGATGGCCCCGCTGGAGGACGAGGAGATCTCGAAGGAGCTCGACCGGGCCTTCCGCAAGCGCGGGATCAAGGCGTTCGTCGGGGCCAAGGTCCGGGACGTGAAGGAGTCCGGCGACGCGGTGGAGGTCACGTACGAGGCCGGGGGGAAGACCGAGACGGTCCGGGCGGACGTGTGCCTGGTGGCCGTGGGCCGCGGCCCCGTCTCGGACGGGCTGGGGTACGAGGACGCCGGCGTGGCCCTGGAGCGGGGATACGTCAAGGTGGACGGCCAGCTCCAGACCGCCGTCCCCCATGTGTGGTCGGTCGGCGACGTCGCGGCCACGCCCTACCAGCTGGCGCACGTGTCGTTCGCCGAGGGGATCTCGGTGGCCGAGCGGATCGCCGGGCAGGACCCCCCCGAGATCGAATACACCGGCGTGTGCCGGGTCACGTACTGCACCCCCGAGGTGGCGAGCGTCGGGCTCACCGAGGCCCAGGCGCGGGAGCGCGGCCACGTGGTGGAGATCGAGAAGCTATCCATGCAGGGCATCGGGAAGGCCAACATCGTCGGCGAGGGCGGCATGGTGAAGGTCGTGGCCGCCGCGGACGGCGGGCCGGTGCTGGGGATCCACATGATCGGCCCCCACGTCACCGACCTCATCGCGGAGGGCATGCTCATCGTGAACTGGGAGGCGGTGCCGGCCGAGGTGGCCGCGCTCCTCCACCCCCATCCGTCGCTGTCGGAGGCCATCGGCGAGGCCCACCTGGCCCTGGCCGGGAAGTCCCTGAACACACCGTAAGGAGCCCAGGTGGCGAACACCGACACGCGGACCGGCCGCAGCGAAGAGGACCGCCGCTCGGCCGTCGAGGCCTCGGGCCTGAAGGAGGAGCAACTCCAGGAGATCCTGTACCTGCTGGTGCTGTGCCGGTACTTCGACGAGCGCATGGAGACCCTGTACCGGCAGGGCCGGCTCCCCGGGGCGATCTACTCCGGGAGGGGCCAGGAGGGGACCCACGTCGGCGCGGCATACGCCCTGCGCCGGGATGACTCGCTGTTCCCGACCCACCGCGACCTCTCGGCGCAGCTCACCAAGGGCCTCCAGCTGAAGCGGGTCATGGCCCAGTACTGGGGGCGCATCGACGGCTACACGCGGGGGCGCGACGGGAACAGCCACATCGGTGACTGGAACGGGTCGCGGACGTTCACGGTGCTGTCGAACCTGCCCAACGGGTACCCGGTGGCGGCCGGAGCTGCGCTGGCCTACCAGATGCGCGGCGAGTCCAGGGTGGCCATGGCCATATGCGGCGACGGAGCCACCTCGAACGGCCGGTGGCACGAGTCGCTGAACGTGTCGGCCATCAAGAGGCTCCCCGTGGTGTGGGTGGTGAACAACAACCAGTGGGCGTACTCCACCCCGAACCGGCTGGAGTTCGCCGTGCCGACCATCGCCGAGCGCGGTGCCGGATACGGGATGCCCGGTGTCCGCGTGGACGGCAACGAGGTCCTGGACGTGTACATGGCCGCCGCCGAGGCCGTGGAGCGGGCCCGGAACGGCGACGGACCGTCGCTCATCGAGTCCGTGTCGCTGCGGTGGAAGGGCCACGCCGGGCACGACCCGGCGAAGTACGTGCCGAAGGAGATGCTCGCCGAGTACATGGAGCACCGCGACCCGGTGAAGAAGTTCGCCGAGCTGCTCGTGATGGCGGGAGCCATCGACCAGGACGGCGTGAAGGCCATCCAGGAGCGCGTGGAGCGGGAGTTCGACGAGGGGTTCGAGTTCGCCCAGCAGTCCCCGCTCCCCGACGCCGGCGACGTCGACCTCGGCGTGTTCACCGACGACGGGTACTGGGAACGCGAACCCTCCCGGGAAGGGGGTGCGCCCTCGTGAGCGACGACGACCGCCAACGGGTCGGAGGCGACACCCCGCAGGCGTCCCCCACCACGGCGGCGGAGCAGTCCGCCAAGGCCGAGGGCGACGACGGTCGCGCCGCCGCGGAGGCGGAGCGGGCGAAGGTGGACGAGAAGGACGAGTCCGAGGGCGGCGCGGCCGGCCACGGGGCCGAGCCCCGGGGGAAGCGCTCCGACAAGGGCGAAGCCACATACCTCATCGCGGTGGCGGAGGCCCTGTGGGAGGAGATGGAACGCGACGAGCGCGTCTTCATGCTGGGGGAGGACATCGGGGTGTACGGCGGCGCGTTCAAGGTCACCGAGGGCTTCATCGACCGGTTCGGGCCGGAGCGGGTGTGGGACACGCCGATCATGGAGGAGACCATCGTCGGCATGTCCATCGGGGCCGCCATGGAGGGATTCCGCCCGGTGGCCGAGTTCCAGTACGCCGACTTCATGACGTGCGGCTTCGACGAGATCGTGGCCACGGCCGGGAAGTACACGTACCGGAGCGGCGTCCCGCTGCCCATGGTGCTCCGGGGCCCCTCCGGCGGAGGCGTGCGCGCGTCGGCGTTCCACTCCCAGAACCCGGAGCCCCTGTTCGCCCACGTCGGCGGGCTCAAGGTGATCTGCCCGGCGTTCCCCACCGACGCGAAGGGCCTGCTGAAGTCGGCCATCCGCGACGACAACCCGGTCGTGTTCCTGGAGAACAAGTGGATCTACCGCCGGATCAAGGAAGTCGTCCCCGAGGACCCGGACTTCCTGATCCCGATCGGCAAGGCCGAGGTGAAGCGAGCCGGCGACGACGTGTCGATCATCACGTACGGGGCCATGGTCCACCGGGCCCTGGAGGCGGCGGAGGACCTCGAGGAGAACGGGATCTCGGCGGAGGTGGTGGACCTCCGGACCGTGTATCCGCTCGACGTCGATACCATCGTGGAGTCGGTGGCGAAGACCTCGCGGGCCCTGGTGCTGTACGAGTCGCTGAAGTACCTGGGGATCGGCTCGGAGGTGGCCGCGGTCATCGCGGAGGAGGCCTTCGAGCACCTCGACGCGCCGGTGATGCGCCTGGCGCCGCCGAACCACGCCGTGCCGTTCTCGCCGCCCCTGGAGGACGCGTTCCTCCCCCTGACCGACGACATCGTGGCCGCCGTGGACCGGCTGTCGAAGTGGTGACGCCACTCCCGGCCGCTGCCGCCGCTGCGACCCGCTCGACCCGAACCGAAGGGAGGCACCACAGACCATGCCCACCACCGTGACCATGCCGCAGCTCGGCGAGACCGTCATCGAGGGCACGATCCTCAAGTGGCTGAAGGCCGAAGGGGAAGCGATCGGCCGGGACGAGCCGCTATTCGAGATCTCCACCGACAAGGTGGACACCGAGGTCCCCTCGCCGGTGGCCGGGACCCTCACGAAGATCCTGGTCCCGGAGGGCGAGACCGTGTCCGTCGGGACGAACCTCGCGGAGATCGACGACGGCTCGTCCGGGCAACAGACCGCCGAGGTGCCCTCCGAGGTCCCGGCCGCCGAGACCGAGCCCCAGGAGGAGGAGCAGGCCGAGGAGGGAGCCGAGCGGCAGGAGCGGGAGGCGCCGAAGCCGTCTGAGGAGGAGCCGGCCACGGAGGTGGCGCCCCAGCAGGGTCGGCTCGGCGAGGCGGAGGTCCCGCAGGCCGCGCCGGCCCAGGTCCCCGAGCCGGTCGCCAGCGGCCAGCAGGCCGGGCAGGCTGCGCCGGCCGGGCAGATCGGGGGCGGGGGCGAGCGCAGCCACATCCTGTCGCCGCTGGTCCGCCGGCTGGCCGAGGAGCATCAGATCGACCTCACACGGGTCCAGGGCACCGGGACCGGCGGGCGGATCACGAAGCACGACATCACCGCGTTCATCGAGTCCGGCGGCGCCGCAGCCCCCCCCGCCGCCCCGGCCCCCGCCGCGGCGGCCGCCCAGGTCGCGCCACAGCTGCAGGCGGTCCTCCAGCCCGCCGCGCCTCCGGCCCAGCCCGCCGAGCCGACCGTCGCACCCGCCGCCGCGGCGGAGGTGGGCCCCCGCGAGGAGATTCGCCCGCTCTCGCACATCCGCAAGTCGATCGCCAAGCACATGGTGGCCTCGCTGCAGGCCTCGGCCCGGGCCTGGAACCTGGTCGAGGTGAACATGGAGCGCATCGCCCAGCTCCGGAACCGAGCCAAGGACTCCTTCAAGGCCAGTGAGGGCATCTCGCTGACGTTCCTGCCGTTCGTGTCGCGGGCGGTGTGCGACGCGCTCCTGGCCTACCCCGACGTGAACGCCGAGCTCCGGGGGGAGGAGCTCGTCGTCAAGCGCTACGTGAACCTCGGGATCGCGGTGGCTTACGACGAGGGACTGATCGTTCCGGTGGTGAAGGACGCCGACGGCATGAACGTCGTGGGACTGGCACGGGCCGTCAACGACCTGGCGGCCCGGGCGCGGTCGAAGAAGCTGAAGCCCGACGAGGTCCACGGCTCCACGTTCACGATCACGAACCCGGGGCCGTTCGGCTCGATCATCAGCGTCCCGATCATCAACCAGCCCAACACCGCGATCCTCGCGTTCGACGCCGTCGAGAAGCGTCCGGTGGTGGTGGACGACGCCATCGCGATCCGGCACATGGTGTACCTGTCGATGTCGTGGGACCACCGGGTCATCGACGGCGCCACCGCGTCGCAGTTCCTGGGCAGGCTGAAGCAGAACCTGGAGACCTGGGACTTCACCCCCGAGCTCCAGCACTACCTGCCCGCCGGGCAGGGCTGACCCCGGGGCCATGACCAGCCGAGCGGCCTGGCTGATCCGCCCCGAGGGGGCGGTGCCCTATGAGGCCGCCTCCGCGGCCATGCACGACCTGGCCGAGCGGCGGGCCAGGGGCGAGGTGCCCGACACGCTGATCCTGCTTGAGCACCCCCCGGTGTACACCGCCGGCCGTCGCTCCCAGGCCGATCACGTGCGGTGGACCGAGGGCCAGATGGAAGCGGCCGGCGCATCGCTGCACCACGTCGACCGGGGCGGCAGCGTGACCTTCCACGGACCCGGCCAGCTGGTCGGCTATCCCATCCTCGACCTCGGCGTCAGGCCCGACGTGATGGCCCACCTCCGCCGGATCGAGGAGGCAGTGATCCGGGCGGCGACGGACGTCGGGGTGCGGCTGCACCGCGACCCGGAGGCCACAGGGGTGTGGTCCGGCGATCGCAAGGTCTGCGCGATCGGGGTCAAGCTGACCCACGCCCGGGTCACCCTCCACGGCTTCGCCCTGAACTGCACCACCGACCTCGGCTGGTTCGACGCCATCGTCCCCTGCGGCCTGGCCGACCGGGGGGTGGCCTCCCTCACCGAGCTTGCGGGGCGCGAGGTCACGGTCGCCGAGATGGCCCCCCTCGTGGCCGCGAGATTCCAGGAGGTCTTCGGGCTCCGGCTCGAGCCCGCACCCGCGAACGGGGCCGCCGACCTGTCCCCGGCCGCCGTGAGATAGCCGTCCCGCCGGACGAGCGATCCGACCCTAGCGCGCCCCGCCGGCGGGCGCAGTGAGATCCGTCACAGGATCCTGGTCAGGGGCCACGGCGACCACGGCGAACTGGGGCGACGGCCCGGCGATGCGCTGCGATACCCCGCCGCCGAGTTGCCGGGTCCATTCGACGTCCCCGAGGCGCTCCAGGCGGATCCCTGCCCACCCCGCCTCCTCGACGGCCCGCAGCATCGGCCCCGCCGACGTCTGGCTGGCCAGCGGGAGGCTGGAGAGCATCCCCCGGTCGTATTCCGAGTGGTGGTCGTGGCCCTCACCGAGCAGCCGGCCCACCCGGCGCCCCACCCGGTGGCGGAGCCGGGCCGCCCGGTCCGTCGGCATCCAGATCCCCTCGAACAGCACGAGCCGTCCGCCCGGCGGCACCACGCCGCGCCACGCCCGGAGGGTCCCCACCGGGTCCAGCGTGGTCCACAGCACGTGGCGCTCCACCACGGCATCGAACGGCCCGGACGGGGGCTCCGAGGCCGGGCCGACCACGAACTCGACCTCCAGGCCCCGCTCGCCGGCCTTCCGCCGGGCGTGCTCCAGCATCTCCGCCGACAGGTCCAGCGCGGTAACGCGGTACCCGAGCTCGGCGGCCAGGAGCGACATCGCGCCCGTGCCGGCCCCGGCGTCGAGCACGCGGGCCGGCGCGGGAGGGAGGTGCCGGGCCAGCGCGGCCCGCCACGCCGCCGCCTCCATGGGGTCCGTGGCCGCGTGGGACGGGGTCCGGTCGTAGGTCCTGGCGTCCTCGTCCCACCATCGCCGGATGCGGTCCTGGACGTCACCGAGCGCCGTCTCGGGCGGCTTGCCGGTTCGGTCCTCGGCTGGTTCGGCCACGAACTCCCCTTCGGTCGGTGTCGTCAGAACAGCGCGGAGGCCAGCCTGCCCCGGTACTCCCGGACCAGGGAGTGGTCGTCCCCCAGCACCGAGAACAGGTCCAGCATGGCCGCCCGCGCGGCGTCGCGATCCTCCGGGGAGAACCGGACCGCCCCCAGCAGCGCGTCCAGGGCCTCCTGGAACCGTCCGTCGGCCGCCATCCGCTTGGCCGCCGTGAGCGGCGACCCGTCGGCCAGCTCCGACCACTCGCTGACCCGGATCGCCGCCAGGAGCCGGTCGGCCTCGGGGTCGGGGACCAGGGGCTGGAGGACGTCGCGGGCCTCCTCGATGACCCCGCGGTCCGCCAGGAGCCGGCCCAGCCCCAGCCGGGCCCCGCGGTTCGACGGGTCCGCCTCCAGCGCCTCCCGGAACCGCCGCTCCGCGGACTCGACGTCCCCTGCCGCCGCGGCCTCCTCCGCCTCCGCGGCCTCCCGGTCCGCCTCCGTCGGGATGAGCCTCCCGATGAACTCCCGGACGGCCGGCTCCGGGTAGGCCCCGATGAACTGGTCCACCGGCCTCCCCTCGGCGAACGCCCAGACGTTCGGGATGCTCTGGATCCGGAACTGCCCGGAGACCACCGGATTCGCGTCGACGTCCAGCTTGGCCAGCAGGAACTCGCCGCCGTGCTCCTCGGCGACGCGCTCCAGCACCGGCCCCAGGGTCCGGCACGGCGCGCACCACGCCGCCCAGAAGTCCACGACCACCGGGCGGCGCTTCGACTCCTCCACCACGTCGCGCATGAACGTGGCATCGGTGACCTCGATGACCGTCGGGCCGGCCGACGGGGGTGCGGGAACGTCGTCCATCACCCTCGATTGTCCACGATCTGGGGAGAACATAGCGATCAGGTGGGATACGAGACGAGCGGCGCGATGGCGACCCGGAGGTCGCCGGCCAGGCGCTCGGCCTCGGCCCGCCGCTTCACCGGGTCGTCGATCTGCTCCACCTCGATGGGTGGGGCGAAGGCGACCCGGATGGGGACCCGCTTGGGGACCCGGCTCCCCCTGGGCAGCGCCTCCTCGGTGCCGGCGATCCCGCACGGGAGGAGGGGCGAACCGGTGGCCAGCGCGACCCATGGCGCCCCCCCCAGGAACGGCAGGAGCGTCCGCGGCGTGCGGGTTCCCTCCGGGTACATGCCCAGGACCTCGCCCCGGCGGACCACCTCCAGCCCCACCTGGATGGCCCGCAGGTCGAACAGGTCGCGGTCCACGGAGAACGCTCCCATCCGCTGGATCATCCGGGCCCACCGGCGGTTCCCGAACAGCTCTCGCTTGGCCATGAACGTGATCGGCCGCGGCGTCGCCACCGCCGCCGCCGGGATGTCCAGCATCGACTCGTGGTTCATGCACAGCACCACCGGACCGGACGCGGGCAGGTGCTCGACACCCAGCACCGACAGGTCGAACCACCACCGGAGGAGGCCCGACAGCACCGTCTTCGCCACCCGCTGGGTCGCGCCCATCCCCGTCGGCACGAGCTCGCCTGCCGCGCCCGGACGGGCGGCGGCACGATCCACCATCGAGCACAGGTCGCCCACGGTGCGGAGCGCGGTCATCCCGCCGTCGAGGAGGTCGATCCCCTCCCGCTCCGCGAGCAACGTGGCCAGCTCGGCGTAGGCCAGCGAGTCGAACCCGAGGTCCGCCAGCAGGTCGGCATCCCCGGCCGCCGGCCCGTCCAGCCCCAGCAGCTCCCCCACCATCGAGCGGACCCGCTCGTGCAGCCCCACACCCTCACCCATGATCCGCGTAGCTTACCGGCCCCCTCGAGCGCCGAGCCGTCCGCCACCCCCGTCCCTGCGGCGCGATGCCTGGTGAGCGCGGGTCGTCTAGACTCCCGCCGGGTGCAACTGCCGATGGAGCCACTCCACCGCGCGGCGAACACGAGGGTTCACTGAAACCGGCTGCCCACCTCCCGGGGGCAGCCGTTTCTCGTGACAGGCGAAGGAGGCTCGAGGTGACCACAGAGGTACAGCAGTCCGAGGCCCGGCACGGATCGCTGGGGCTCACCGACGAGGACCTGTTGGCGATGTACCGGACCATGGTCACGGCCCGCGTGTGCGACGAGGCCCAGTTCCGGCTGAACCGCCAGGGCAAGGCGCCGTTCGTGGTGCCGGTGTCCGGCCACGAGGGGTGCCAGGTGGCCACGGCATGGCCCATGCGCAAGGGCCGGGACGTGTTCCTGCCGTACTACCGCGACCTGGCCGTGTGCCTTGTGGCCGGCATGACGCCGGCCGACGTCTTCCTGGGGGTGTTCGGCAAGGCCGACGACCCGTCCTCCGGAGGCCGGCAGATGCCCGCGCACTGGGGATCCCGCCGGCTGAACATCATCACCGGCTCCTCCCCCATCGCCACGCAGGTCCCGCACGCAGCGGGGGTGGCCTACGCGATCAAGTACCGCGGCGAGGACGCCGTGGTGTCGTGCTGGTTCGGCGACGGCGGGACCAGCGAGGGCGACTGGCACGAGGGCCTGAACTTCTCCGGCATCCACAAGCTGCCGCTCGTCTGGGTCTGCGAGAACAACCGGTACGCGATCTCGGTGCCGCTGTCGAAGCAGATGGCGGTGAAGTCGGTGGCCGACCGGGCCCCGGCGTACGGGTTCGAGGGGGTCGCGGTGGACGGCAACGACGTCCTGGCCTGCTACGAGGTCATGAAGCGGGCCGTGGACAAGGCCCGGAACGGGGACGGTCCCACGCTGATCGAGGCCAACACGTACCGATTCCATCCGCACACCTCGGACGACGACGACCGGACGTACCGGAGCCGAGAGGAGGTCGAGGCGGCCAAGGCCCGCGACCCCATCGTGTTGTTCGGCAACCACCTGAAGGACCTCGGGCTCATCGACGACGACGGGATCGGGCAGCTCCGGACCGAGGTCAAGGCCCAGGTCGACGCCGAGGTCGACCGGGCCTGGAACGCTCCGGACCCGGCGCCGGAGACGGCGATGCTCCACCTGTTCGCCGATTCCGGTGCCTCGACCGAGGCCGACCTCGAGAGCACGGGGACGGAGGCCACCCCCGCCGAACCGCCGGCGCCGGAACGGGACGGCGAGTCCCCGGAAGGGGGTGCGTCGTGACCGAGAAGAACGTCGTCCAGACCATCCACGACACGCTGGCGGAGGAGATGCAGGCCGACGACCGCGTGGTGGTGCTCGGCGAGGACGTCGGCGCCCGGGGCGGCGTGTTCCGGGTCACCGCCGGGTTCCTCGACGAGTTCGGCGAGCGCCGGGTGATCGACACGCCGCTCGCGGAGTCCTCGATCGTCGGGGTGGCCATCGGGATGGCCATGCACGGGCTGCTCCCCGTGGCCGAGATCCAGTTCGCCGACTTCATCCACCCGGCGTTCGACCAGCTGGTCAGCGAGGCGGCGCGGATCCGGTACCGGTCGAACGGCGACTTCGGCGTGCCGCTCGTGGTCCGGGCCCCGTGGGGGGGCGGCGTGCACGGCGCGCTGTACCACTCGCAGTCCATCGAGGCCTTCTACGGGCACGTCCCGGGGCTGAAGACGGTCGTTCCTTCGACGCCGTACGACGCCAAGGGCATGCTCCGAGCGGCCATCCGCGACCCCGACCCCGTCCTGTTCCTGGAGCACAAGAAGACGTATCGCCTGATCAAGGGCGAGGTGCCGGACGAACCGTACGAGGTCCCGATCGGGGTGGCCGACGTGAAGCGGGAGGGCTCCGACCTCACGGTCGTCGCGTACGGGCTGATGCTCCACCTGTGCCTGGAGGCCGCCGAGCGCCTGGCCCGGGAGGACGGGTTCGAGGCCGAGGTGGTGGACCTCCGGACGATCGCGCCGCTCGACAAGCGCACGATCCTGGAGTCGGTGCGAAAGACCGCCAAGGCCATGGTGGTGTACGAGGACAACCGGACCTACGGGGCGGGCGCGGAGGTCGTGGCCACGATCGCCGAGGAGCTCATGTTCGAGCTCGACGGACCCCTGGTGCGGATCGGCGGGCCCGACATCCCGGCCATGCCGTTCGCCGGGCCCCTGGAGCACTTCTACATGCCGGACGCCGAGAGGATCTACGAACGGATGCGGGACCTGGCCCGCTTCTAGAGGGGGACGGTCACCACCGCCACTCCGATCGAGGCCCCCGGGCAGCCCCCGGGGGCCTCGTCGCGTTCGGGGGATAGACTGGGTTGGATGCCGTCCCGGGACCACAATCCGCACCACCGGCGGCTGTACCTGCCGATCGTGGAGGACTCCGCGCGGGAGACCGTCGCCGACACGCACGTGGCGCACTCCGTCGGCTGCGCGCAGACCGCCCGGCCCGCGGGCCGCCGCCCGGAGTGGCTGAAGGTGAGGGCGGCCACCGGTCCGAACTACTCGGACCTCAAGCGGATCATGCGGACCCAGGCCCTCCACACGGTGTGCGAGGAGGCCGGGTGTCCCAACATCTACGAGTGCTGGGAGGACCGTGAGGCCACGTTCCTCATCCTGGGCGACCGCTGCACCCGCCGGTGCGGCTTCTGTGACGTGATGACGGCGAAGCCCCACGCCGTGGACGAGGAGGAGCCACTGCGGGTGGCGGAGGCGGTTCGGGCCATGGGCCTGCGCTACGTCGTGCTCACCGGAGTGGCCCGCGACGACCTCCCCGACGGCGGCGCGGCCATCTGGGCGGCCTGCGTCCGGGCGGTCCGGGACGCCGTCCAGGGGTGCACGGTGGAGGTCCTCCCGAGCGACTTCTCGGGCGGCGAGCGCGACATCGCCACCGTGGTGGAGGCAGGTCCGGACGTGTTCGCCCACAACCTGGAGACCGTCCGGCGGCTCCACGCCCGGATCCGCCCGGCGTTCGGCTACGACCGGTCCCTGGACGTCCTGCGCATCGCCAGGACCGTCAGGACCGGCCAGGTCACGAAGTCGAACCTCATCCTGGGCATGGGCGAGCGGCCGGACGAGGTTCGGAGGGCCATGGCCGACATCCGGGACACCGGCTGCGACATCCTCACCATGGGCCAGTACCTCCAGCCCACGAGGTACCATCTGCCGGTGGGCCGGTGGGTGACCCCCGAGGAGTTCGCCGGCCACGCCCGGTTCGGCATGGAGGAGCTGGGGTTCGCGCACGTGGAGGCGGGCCCGCTGGTCCGCTCCTCGTACCACGCCGGCAAGCAGCTGGCCCGAGCCGTGATGGCCGGCGTCAGGACGTAGCCGGAGGGCCGAGCACGCGACCCACCAGGTCGTCCAGCACGCCCCCCCGGAGCCGCCCCAGCACCCGGAATCGCAGGTCGCCGTGGCCGTCGACGATCACGGCGGTGGGGATGCCCCGGATGCCGAACCCGCTCGCGAGGCGTCCCCCCGGATCGCCGATCACGGGACAGGTGGCCCCGGCCCGACGCCTCCGCCACCGCCCGGGGAAGCCCGGTCGAGGTCCCTGAGCACGCCGGCGCGGCTGCGACTGCCAGCGACAGCGCCACTCCGAGTGGAACGGTGAGCCGGGACACGGTGGGCACGCTACCGCGGCCCGCCGGGTCCGGAAGCGAAGGTGGAGGAGCCGGCCTGTAAGCCGGATTCTGTGCCCGCCGCTTCCGCGGCGGCGACGGCCATCTGTCTGAGCCGCCCTCGCGGGCGACCCCGGGGGCGCCCCCGTACGCCGGGCGTCCCTCGTGCGGCCTACCCGGGAGCTCGGGCGGGCCGCCCTTCGCCGGTTCCGGGACCTCGCGATCCCGGGCCCGACACGCTCCCTGCTTGGCCTAGCTCCGGGTGGGGTTTGCCGAGCCGGGCCGGTCACCCGGCCCGCTGGTGAGCTCTTACCTCACCGTTTCACCCTTGCCCCGCCGGTCCGGCCCGAAGGCCGCCTCAGCGAGGCGGTCTGTTCTCTGTGGCACTTTCCGCGGGTCGCCCCGCCTGAGCGTTACCCAGCACCCAGCCCTGCGGAGTCCGGACTTTCCTCGACCGGGGCGAACCCCGGCCGCGGCCGTCCGGCCGGCTCCTCCACCAGCAGTATACGAAGCGCCGGGGCTCGAGCTGCGGCCGGATCAGTCCCACAGGCCGGGATCGGGACCCGGCGGAGCGTACCCGGCTCCCTCCGAGGCCAGCCACGCATCGACCCCTTCGTTGGCCGCGCGGTCGGCCTCCCTGTTGAGCTCCCGGGGCACGTGGGCCATCCGGACCCGCTCGAACCTGGACATCACGGCCCGGGCCTCGGCGTGGAGGCGCTGGAGGGTGGGGTTCTTGACCCGGAACCGGCCGGCCAGTTGCTCGATGAGCAAACGGCTGTCGGCCCTGAGGTCCACCTCGGTGGCGCCGAGGTCCGCCGCGGCCCGAAGGCCCTCGATGGCCGCGCGGTACTCGGCGACGTTGTTCGTGGCCACACCGATGCCCTCGGCCACCCGCGCCAGGACCTCACCGTCCCGGCCGGTGACCACCGCTCCGATCCCCGCGGGGCCGGGGTTGCCGCGGGCCGCCCCGTCGGTGAACACCGTCACCCGCATGCCGGACACCCCCGGCCGCGTGGGGTCACGCCGGGACGAGGATTCTGCTGCAGTACTCGCATCGCTTGAGGTCGGCGGTCTTCAGCCGGGCAATCTCCGCGGACGACAGCTTCTGGTGGCAGCCCTGGCACACCCCGTCCACCAGGGCAGCCGCCCCCACCCCTCGCTTGGAGCGCCGGAGGTCCTCGTACAGCCGCAGGAGCTCCTCGTCGAATGCGGGCAGGAGAGCCTCGCGCTCGGCCTCCCGTTCCCGGAGCGACACGGCGATCTGGTCGAGCTCCATCCCGGCCTCACCCCGGAGCTCGTCCAGGGCCTGACGCAGCCGCAGGAGCTCGGCCTCGGCCTCGGCCACCCGGGACTCGAGGTCCTCGCGCTCCACCATCCGGTCCAGCAGCTGGTCGTCCACGCGCCGGCGGCGGTCCCGCACCGACGCCACCTCGTGCTGGATGGCCTCGAGCTCCTTGGGGTTGGCCACCGAGCCGTCGTACAGGCGCCGCTCCTCGGCGTCGGCCTTGCGGCCCAGCATGTCGGCGTCGTTCTCCAGTCGCTGGACGTCGCGGTCGATCGCGGAGAGCTGCAGGCGGAGCTCGCCGAGGGCCTGCTCGGCCTCCTCGGCCCTGGCCCTGGCCTCCCCGACCTCCTGGCCGGCCTCCAGGGCGTCCTGGCGGGAACGGAGACGGTCGATCGCCAGATCCACCTGCTGGAGCTCCAGCATCCGCTCCATCCCCTTCACCGGAACGGCACCTTCGGCAGGGCGCACATGGAGCCACAGGGTACCGTCCTCGCCGGGGCCGCGAGGAGAACGGAACGAGTCCGTCCGAAGCGGGGAGGCGGTGGGGTGATGGTCGGAAGGGCTCGACCCTCGGGTGAGGGCCGAGCCCTCCTCCCGACCGGGGGGGTGCACCCGTGGTATCGGCCGGCCCCGGATGGAGTTGAGTCCGGGGGCCGGGTCGTGCCCACAAATCCCCCGGAGCCCGGCCATCCGGTAGTTGGACTAGGCCATCGGTCGGCGTGGCATGGCCGTCCGGCTGTGGACCGCGGGCCGTCCGGCGGGTGGATCGGGCCGTGGGGGCGCCCGAACCCGAGGACGCGGCCCGGACATGAACGTCCTGATCAGAGGGGGTCTTCCGGGGTCGGGCGGGCGTAGACCTCGGGGGCATGGGTACGTCGGTGGAGTGTGGACCGCTCAGCGCCCCGGACGGGGTTGGGACGACGTGTTGGAGTGCCGCCTGGTTGACCGAGGGGCCGACTACGTGGTGCTCGGACTATCCGGCGGACTGTCAGGGAACCTTCCGTCCGCGCGCATCCGGCATGCCCTCGAGGAGCACTACCTGGACGACGGCGTGCGGAGGATCCGCCTGGACCTCCGGGGCCTGGCCACGATCGACCTCGAGGGGGTCGGCTTCCTCATCCAGCTGTTCCGCGAATCGCAGCGCCGGGGCAAGTCCTTGACCGTGGAGCGGGCCCGGGGCTCGGTCCGCGACCGGCTCAGGACCACCGGCATCCTCCGGTTCCTCGAACGCCCCGGCTGATCCCGCGCCCGCCGCGTCCCGTGCCCGCTCACCCACGGAGTGGGGACGCGTGGCACTCGCAGGAACGGTCGGCGCAGTCCGGCCCGATGTCGGCACCCGGCTCCCAGAACAGCGCGAGGTCGTCGGCCGCGTACAGGTAGGGACAGCCGCAGGCGCAGCTGGCCTCCTCCACCGGGTGCATCTCGCCTCCGGCGTCGGGGCGGAGCGGCGTCGCCTGGACGGTCGCGGTCGGCAGGGCCTCCGCCGGGACCCGACCGCGTCCCGGCACCGCTTCCGGACCCGGCGCCGGGATCACCAGCCCTGGGGCCTGGTCCAGGCCCATGATGTCGAACATGCGGCGGACCCCGCTCTGGGCTCCCCGGAGGACCAGCCGGCCGAATCCGCGGGCCAGACCGCTCCGGTGCTCCAGACGCCAGTCACATGTGTCGTGCCGGTTCGTTCCCTTTCAGCGCAACACCGAAACGCCGCTTCGACGAGCGGGTCCGGGCTGCGCGAATGCCCGGTTACGGGGCCAGCGCCTCGACCGTTCCCGTGACCAGTCGGGCCCGCTCCTCGGGCGAGCCCGCCACGGACAGCGGCATGAGGACGGGCGTGGTGATCCCGGCGTCGCGGAACTCGTCGATCCGGGCCCGGCACGCGGCCGCGTCGCCGAACAGGAACGTCTCCTCCACCATCCGGTCGGTGAACGACTCGGTGGCCCGGTCGCGCTCCCCCGCCGCCCACGCCTCGGCGATGGCCTCCGCCTCGGCGTCGAACCCCTGCCGGGCCAGCGACGCGTTGTACGCGGGGACCGTGGCGTAGCCGGTGAGCATGCGGCGGGCCATGAACCGCACGAGGTCCTCGGGCTCGCCCTGGACCACGGGGAGCCGGATGAACGCCTCGACCTCGGTGGGGTCCCGCCCGGCCTCCCGGGCACCGGTGGCCACCTCCTCCAGCGCCCGCCGGACACCTGCCGGCGTCATGAGGAAGAACAGCACGCCGTCGGCCAGGCGCCCGGCCAGCCGGCACATCCTCGGCCCCAGCGCCCCGACATGGATCGGGACCGGCCGCTCCACCGCGACCTGCAGCCGGAACCCGTCGCTCCTGACGGTGGGGCCATCGTGGCTCACCTTGTGCCCGGCCAGCATCTCCCGGACCAAGACGACGTACTCCTCCACGCGCTCCACGGGGTCGGTGAACGGCATGCCCATCCACCCGCCCACGATCGCCGGAGACGAGGCCCCGATCCCCAGCACGAACCGTCCCCCCGACAGCTCCTGGATGGCCGCCGCGCTCATCGCCACCAGCGCCGGAGGGCGCGTGTACACGGGGATCAGCCCCGTCCCCAGCCGGACCCGCTCGGTCCGAACCGCCACCGCCGCGAGCGGGGCGAACGCGTCCACCGCGCCCACCTCGGCCGTCCACACGTCCGTGTAGCCGAGAGACTCAGCGCGAACAGCAAGGTCGACGCCCGCCCGCATCCCTGCCACCTCCACCGGCGGCGTCACGCCGAGCCGAACCGCCGACGTGGAGGATGGCTCGCTGGACACGGGCGCCATCATGCCAGGGCGCGAAGGTGTTCAGGAGGTCGCGGAAGATCGAGACTGAATCGTCGACATGGGTCGGTGGCGCAGATCGCCACGCTGGCACGCTTCCACGTGACGGTTCAGTTCCAGCGGATGATCCAGACGCGTTCCCGGCGCGCCCGTGCTCGCGTTCCTCCCAGTGGGCGCTGGTGGGTTCGAACCACCGACCTCTCGCTTGTAAGGCGAGCGCTCTTCCGCTGAGCTAAGCGCCCGTGATGGGTTCGGCTTCCGCCGGATCGTCCTCGCCTTGGACGGCGCCGCAGGCCCGGCACACGACCTCGCCGAGCATCGCGGAGAGCCGGATCGCGCCGCACCGGTCGCACCGGTCGAGGGACTCCGCGAACTCGGGCCGTTCCTCCTGGCACACGGGGCACACCAGGACCTGGCGGCCCGCGGCCACGGCGCGGAGCCACGGCCGGGACCGCTTGTCCGAGTCGTAGGTCGGCCGCCCGCACAGGTAGCATCCCGTGCGCGGGCTCCCGGCGTCTCCCTGCGTCACCGGGACAGCATAGTGACCGCCGAAGGAGATTCCAGATGGCTGGCGACGACTACGAGACCATCACATCCGAGACCACCGACGGAATCGCCGTCATAACGCTCCGACGTCCCGACAAGCGCAACGCGATGAACCGGGCCATGTTCACCGAGCTGGGCGACGCCGCGCGGGCCGCCGCCAACGATCCGGAGGCCCGCGTGGTCCTCATCCGCGGCGAGGGACCGACGTTCTGCGCCGGCATCGACCTCACCGCGTTCGGCGACCTCATGCAGGCGTCCCCCGAGGAGCTCCGTGAGTTCATCGTGGTGGCCCAGCGGCCGTTCGCCCTGCTGGCGTCCATGCCCAGGCCCACCGTGGCGGCGGTGCAGGGGCACGCGCTGGGGGCCGGGTTCCAGCTGGCCCTGGCGTGCGACCTCCGCCTGGCCGCCGAGGGGGCCTCGTTCGGGATGCTCGAGCTGAACTTCGGGATCATCCCCGACCTCTCCGGAAACCATCGCCTGGCCGCCCTGGTCGGCCCGTCCCGGTCCAAGGAGCTGATCTGGACCGGCCGCCGGCTCGACGCCGAGGAGGCCGAGCGCATCGGCGTGGTGAACCGGTTGGTCCCGGCGGAGGCCCTGGACAAGGAGGCCGACGAGCTCGTGGCCACGCTCAGGGCCCGCGCTCCCCTGCCGGTCCGGCACGTGAAGGCCCTGGCCGACCGGGCGGGCCACGACTCGCTGGAGGCCCTCATGGCTGCGGAGCAGGACGCCCAGGTGGAGTGCCTGTCGAGCGAGGACCACCGGGAGGCGGTCGCGGCCTACTTCGAGCGCCGGGAACCGCGGTTCACCGGGCGGTGACCCTGAGCCTCCGGCGGGCGCTCGCCCTCGGGCTGGTCGCGTCCCTCGGCTTGGCCTGCAGCACACCGGCCCCGGCCATCACCCGGACCTCAGGATCCCGTGCGTCCCGCACGACGAGCCCCGCGGCGCCATCGGGCTCCGCGAGCGCCGTCTCGCCGACCCCGGGAGACACCGGCCACCCCTCCCCCGGGACCCGTGCCGCCGGTGCTCTCCCGGGCACGCGGCTGGCGACGGCGCGCAAGCTCACCGCAGCCCGGCGCCACATCGAGCACGTCGTGTTCCTCGTCAAGGAGAACCGCACGTTCGACACGTATTTCGGGCGCTTCCCCGGGGCGGACGGGGCCACCACGGGACGGACGTGCGACGGCTCCACGGTCCCCCTCACGCGCCCGAAGGACCGAACCGACGACGTCGAGCACCACTTCATCCCCGCGCTCGACGCCATGGACGGCGGGAAGATGGACTGCTTCGACCGCCTGTGGGACGGCAGGAACCTCGAGTCCTACGTCCAGTACGGGCCGGACCAGATCCCGGCGTACTGGACCTGGGTCCGGCGGTACACCCTGGCCGACCGGTTCTTCAGCTCCGTGTTCGGGCCGACCGGTCCGGAGCATCTGTGGACGGTCGCGGCGCGGTCCGGCCGGTTCGTGGATCACGAGGCCCCCGGACAGTTCGGCTCGAACGGCATCCCCCGCGAATACTGCGACGACCGGACCGAGGTGGCCTGGGCATTCCGGGTCCTGGCCAAGGCCGAACGCCGGAAGGCCTTCCAGCTGGAGACGGACCGCGACACGGCGGGCCGCGTGCACCGGTTCCTGGTCGAACGATGGCCGTGCTTCGACGTGAAGGTGCTGCCCGACGAGCTCACCTTCCACCACGTCTCGTGGAGGTATTACCGGGGCGACAACGACTTCGTGGCGCCGCTCCGCCAGATCCGCCACGTGTGGTTCGGCCCGGAGCGCCGGAACGTGGTGACCGAGCCGGAGTTCGTGCCGGACGCGCTGGCCGGGCGGCTGCCGGCGGTCTCCTGGCTCACGCCGCCGGTCTCCCTCTCGGACCACCCGCCGGGCAGCGTGTGCCAGGGCGAGAACTGGACCGTGCGCGCGGTGGACGCGGTGATGCGGTCGCCGCAGTGGCCGAGCACGGCGATCGTGTTGACGTGGGACGATTTCGGCGGCTTCTACGACCACGTGGCCCCGCCCCACGTGGACCTGTACGGCCTGGGGCCGCGGGTCCCGGCCATCGTGATCTCGCCGTGGGCCCGGCGGCGGTCCGTGGACTCGGCCACGCTTGAGTTCTCCTCCGTGCTCCGGATGATCGAACGCCTCCACGGACTGCCCCCCCTGGGGCCGAGGGATCGCATCGCCGGCGACTTCCTGGAGGCGTTCGACTTCAGCCGGCCCCCGCGGCCGCGGGCCGTCCTGGCCCAGCGGGACTGCCCCGGCGGTTGACCGGTCGTCCGCTCGCGCTCGACGCCCGGTGTCTCCCCGTGCGATGCCCCGAGATCAGGACAGGTCCTCCCCGCCGGCCCACGACCTCCCGGCCAGGTCCCGGAAGTCCACCAGCGGATCCCCCTTCTGGAGGCCCGACGCCAGCCGTTCCATCGTCGCGGCCGCCTCGCCGTCGGTGGGCGCGGCGGCCAGCGTGTAGAACTCGCCCTCGCCCTCGGGCTCCCAACCGATGGCGTAGGCCCGGAGCTCGTAGGTCCCCTCGTCCTCCTCCAGCTCCACCAGCACGTATTCGATGTGCTCCAGGTTGACCAGCTCGTCGTCCTGCGTGCGGACCCACATCGCGCGCCTCCCTTTCGGTCGCGGGCACGGGCGCCCGGAAACGGCGCCGGCACGACAAACGAGACTCCGGTTCGCCGAACGGATGCTAGCCCAGGCGACCGGTGCGATCGACCGGGACCACGGGCACGCTCGTCTCGGCCCGCGTGTCCTCGAGGGTCTCGCGGCGGAGGCGGTCCATGATCCCTGGATCCTCCAGCTCGGCCGAGACCAGGATGAGGTCGGCCCCCTGGTCCTCGGCGAACTCCAGGAACGGCGCTGCCCCGTGGTCGGAGGCCAGGCGGCCCCAGGCGTCCACGCCGGCCCCCCGGGCCTGCCGGACCTGCTCGGCCAGGTCGTGGTGGCCGAGGGTCTCGAGGTCGGCGTCCGAGAGCAGCGGGCCGTACTCCTCGCCCACCCCCTCGGCCGACATCTCGCTGGCCACCGGCTCGCGGAACGCCGATGCGCTCGAGATGTCGTACAGGAGCAGCCGCGCCCCCTTCTCGGCGGCGAGATCCACCGCCGCGGCGGTCACGTGGCCGAACTCGCCCCGCTCGTCCACGAGCGCAGCGATGCACGTCGGGGAGATCGTGGCGGTGTCCATGTCCGGTCCCTACCCGCGCCAAAGCAGGCCAAACCGGCACCCCCCGCAGCTTGGGCGTTGCGAGGTCGGCCCCCGTGCGCGACCATGGAAGATGAACCGGTGTCCGGCCGGCGGGATCATGACCCCGGCCGGCGCCCCCTTGAGAACCGGAAGGAGATCGACGTGGCCGACGAGACCAGGACCGAGACCGGTGAACCCTCCGGAACCCGCCGGGGATTCGATCTGGGCCCGTCGATCGGCTCTCCCCAGGCGCTGGCCCGGGCGCTCACCGACCACTGGATCGACGGGAGCAAGGCGTTCCTGAACGGCGGGGTGGAACGATTCATCCGGGAGCGCCTCGGCGACGCCGAGCTCGCCGACTTCGCCCGCGAGCAGGCGCAGGGCAACGGGTCCTCCGCCGACGCCCGGATGTTCCGGCTGATCCTCCGCCTCGACCCGAAGATCGAGGCCCAGTACATGGGCTACGAGGTGAGCGAGGCCGGGCTGACCGGGCTGGCGGCTGAGCAGGACGGGCCCTTCCCCACCCAGGATTCGTCCGGTGCCCTGCGGACGATGTACACCGACCGGATCCTCACCATGTACGCCAAGGCCTCCGGCGCCGACCGGTTCCGCGAGCTCGACGACCGCTGGCACCAGGAGTTCACGACGTGGCAGGAGCACGTCGAACGGGCCCAGGAGACGGGCGCGGGCGACCTGTTCGCCGCGCTGGCGTGGCGGGCCAGGGCCAGGATCCTGCTGGGCCTGCTCGACACGAAGGCCGCCGAGGGGATCCGGGAGCGGGCCCGGGAGGCGGCCACGGGTGGTGCCGCCGGCCACCGCTGGATGAAGGGCCTCTCGCCCGACGACCCCAGCATCGGGACGGTGATGGCGACGGTGGACATCGCGCTCCCCGCGTCCACCGGCGTGGACCCCCTGATCATCCAGCACAAGGCCCAGGCCAAGGCGAGGCGCCGCCGGATCCTCCCCATCGCGATCTCCGTCGTCATCCTCGGCCTGGTCGCGTGGGGCATCCTGGCAGTCAACAACTCCGGGGGCACCTCCGGCGCGGGAGGGGCCACTCCCACCGGCCCCGCGGTTTCAGCACAGCCGTCCCAGATCGACGCCGCCACCGCACCGGTGAGGGGCACGGGCGTGACCCTCAAGGCCATCGACCTGCTCGAGAAGCCGGACCCGGGAGCCAACGTGCTGCAGCACGTGGACCAGGGGGTCGTGATCGAGATCGTCGGCAACGGTGAGGGGTACATCTTGATCCGGGTGAAGGAGGATCTCCGACAGGTCTGCGCATTCAGCTGCAACATCTCGGCGCCGTCCCCGGCGGCCTCCGGGGGTCCGTCCCCGTCCGCGTCGGGCTGAGAGCCGCCGGCCCGACGACCAGGGAGACCGCGGCCAAGGTGGCGAGGGCCCAGCGACCGGTGGCGTCTGGAAGAGCACCGACGCCGGCGTGACGTTCCAGCGGGCCTGGCCCCAGGGCCTGGGGCGCCGGTCAGCCCTCGTCGATGACGACGTTGCCGTCGACGACGAGGGTGTCCACCACGCCGACCACGATGGCCCGGAGGGGAGCGGTCGCCATGCCGATAACCTGTCGCGCGGAGTTCCCCTCGTCGATGATGAGGACGGCCTCACCCGCGCCCGCTCCCACCGTGTCCACGCAGATCAGGTAGCTCCCGTCGGGGTCCCCGCCGGCGTCGAGGAGGTCGCACACCAGCAGGCGGCGGCCGTCGAACACCGGCGAGTTGATGGTGGAGACCACCGTCCCCACCACCCGCCCGACCCTCACAGCTCCTCCACGGCGTCGACGATGCCGACGATCGCGTGGTCCACCGGCGTGAACGTGTTCGGCAGGGCCTGGGACGCCTCCCGGGCCCCCACGATGTACACGAGCTCGTTTGGCCCGGCCATGTGCACGGCGTCGGCCGCGACTACCGGCTCCCCCTTCGGATTCCGCTGCCGGTCCAGGGGCTGCACGATGAGGAACTTCACGCCCTCCAGCCCGTCGGCCTTCACCGAAGCAACCACGGTCCCGATGACCCGCGCGAGCTGCACGCTCAGGACCTCCCCTGCCGGCGGGACGGGCCCCGCGACGACGCCCGTTTCGGCGCGGCCCGTTTCGGGGCGGGCTTCCCGGAGGACGCATCCCCTGCGGACTCAGGTGACGCCACACGCCCGGACCTCGATGACGCCTTCGGCGCGGGCTTCGGCGCCGCCTGGGCCCCGGTCCCGGGCAAGGGGCGGCCTCCGGGGGGCGGGGGGCCCTCCGGCGCCTGGGGCGTGCCGTCGTTCGGCTTCTCGGCGCCGCGGATCCGCTCGGCGAACCGGGGATCCGCCCCCAGGTTGTCCCGCATCTCGCCGTGCAACTGGGCGATGACCACGTGCGCCACTTCCTGCCCGGTGGGGGCGATCCGGGCCACGCCGTGGTCCACCGCGGCTTCCACCTCGGCCACCTCGCCGCCGAACAGCACGTAGCTCTTGCCGCCGAGGTCGTCGGCCAGGCGGAGCTCCCGGAGCACCACCCGGGCGGCCTTCACCCCGGCGTCGGCGGCGTCGATGACCGAGGCCACCGTCAGGGTCTCGATGACCCCCAGGGCCTCGCCGTCCCCGTCCCGGCGGGTCCCACCGATCGAGGCCACGACGTCCGGGTGCACGTCGGGCAGGAACACCACCGCGTCCAGGGCTCCGGCGCCGACCTCGCGGCCGGCCTGCAGGGCCTCCTCCACGTCGGCCGTGAGTCCGCCGACCAGGACGAGGTACTTCCCCGGATGCACGGTCCCCGCCCGCATCACGTCCAGCGGGGCCCGCTTCACCATGGCGTCCCCCGCCTCGATCCCGCGGGCGATCGAGGAGAACTCGAGGACGGCGACGGCCGGCTGCATCCGATCCCCTAGACGATCCGGAGGGCCCCGACGACGGCGATCCGCCGCTCGCGCGAGAACGTCCGGGGGCGGGTCATCCCGTCCCCCGTGGGAGTGGCGATGGAGAACGAGGTGAAACCCTCGCCGCCCTCCCCCAGCCCGGCATGGTTCGGACCGTTCGCCACGAAGACCGAGCAGTTCATGGCCTTGGCCATGCGGGTGATGGCCTCCACGTTCGTCGAGTGGATCGAGGCCGTGTGCCGGAAGCCGTGCTCCGAGCGCACCGCCAGGTCGATGGCCTGGTCCACGGTGGAAACCCGGGTCACGGGCATCACCGGCATCATCTGCTCGGTCCACACCAGGCTGTGCTCGTTCGGGACCTCCGCCACCACGAGCCGGAGGTCGTCGCCGGCCCGGACCCCGATCTCGGCCAGGATCACGCTTGCGTTCTTGCCGATCCACTTCGGGTTGATGTGGCCGGGCTTGTTCGGCGGCCCGAGCTCCGTGAAGATCACCCGCTCCAGGCGCCGCAGCTCGTGATCCTTCAGCACGTGGGCGCCGCTCGCGGCCATGGCCCGGACCAGCCGGTCGGCCACGGTGTCGACCACGATCGCCGTCTTCTCGTCCGTGCAGATCACGTTGTTGTCGAACGAGGCCCCGCGCACGATGTCGCTCCCCGCCTTCTCGATGTCGGCGGTCTGGTCGACCACGGACGGCGGGTTCCCCGGCCCCGCGGTCACGGACCGCTTGTCGGTCTTCAGCGCCTCCCGGACCACCGCCGGACCGCCGGTGACCAGGATCAGGCGGACCGTCGGGTGGTTCATCAGCTCCTGGGCGCTGGCGATCGTGGGCTCGGGGGTGGCCGTCACCAGGTTCGCCGGCCCGCCCGCCGCCGCCACCGCCCGGTTGATCAACCGGACGTTCTCCGCCGAGACCTTCTTCGCGTTGGGGTGGACGTTGAACACCAGCGAGTTCCCGGCGGACACGATCGAGATCGTGTTGTTGATGATCGTGGAGGTCGGGTTGGTGGTGGGGGTGATCGCGGCCACCACGCCGAACGGCGCGAACTCGGTAACCATCATGCCCTGGTCGCCGGTGACGGCCTCCACCTCGAGGTCCTCCGGTCCGGGGGCCTTCGTGCTCACCAGGCGGTTCTTCACGATCTTGTCGGCCACCCGCCCCAGGCCGGTCTCGGCGTGGGCCATCTCGGCCAGTCGCTCGTTGTGCTCCAGCATCGAGGCCCGGATCGAGGCCACGATGGCCTTGCGCCCCTGCATCCCGATCCGCTGGTACTCCGCGAAGGCCCGCTCGGCCCCGGCGACGGCCTCGTCGATCGTGGGGAAGATGCCGTCCCCCAGCTCGGCCTCGGCCGACGCCGACAGCGCGTCGGCCCCCCGGAGCCCAGCCCCCTGGTCCGGCCCAGCCTCCCCGAGCCGCCGGCGGACCCGTTCGATGATCGCCTGGATGTCCTGCTCGGTCAGCGTGCTCATGCCTCACCCCGCCTTCGACCGGTCACTTGCGCCACTTCTCCTCCCCGCCGACCTCCCATGTGTCGACGATGCCCATGATCACGGCGTCGCACGGGCGATCCCGGGTGGCCTCGGTCTGGCGAGCCGAGCTCCCCGTCGCCACCAGCACCACCTCGCCCACGCCGGCGCCCACTGCGTCGGCAGCCACCACGAACGACCCCGTGTCGGCGTTCTCGACGTCGAGATAGCGGACCACCAGGAACTTCAGCCCCTCCATGGAGGGTTCCTTGCGGCTGGCGACCAGTGTCCCTGCCACGCGTCCGAGGAGCACGTCAGCTCTCCTTTCCCTTGTATCGATGTGGAAGCCCGCCCGGCGGGTCGCCGCACCGCCTGCGCGGCGCGGGTCCCGCCGGGAAGCTTCGCTTCGCGTCGCGTCGCGGTGCCCTACGAGGCCTGGCCCAGCTCGCCCTGGGCCTGCTCGCGGCGGCCCAGCGGCAGCACCACGTCGATGTTCACGTGCGGCCGGGCGATCACGTGCGTCGCGATGATCTCGCCGACCTTCTCGGCGTTCTGGATCCCCGCCTGGACGGCCGCCTTCACCGCGGCGACGTCACCCCGCACGATCGCGGTCACGTAGCCGCCGCCGGTCTCCTCGTAGCTCACCAGCTCAACCTTGGCCGCCTTCACCATCGCGTCGGCGGCCTCCACCATCGCGGCGAAGCTCCTCGCCTCGATCATCCCCAGGGCGTCTGCCATGCCTCCTGCTCCTTCCTCGCTCCCGCCGCGGCCCCCTCGAAGGTTCCGCGATCCATTCCCATCGTTGTCTTCCGCTCGATGGGTCCTCAGCCACTCCGGCCGGAGGTCGCCTCCCGGCCCTCCAGGCCCTCGATGGCGGCCACCGCGGCCTGCCATCCCACGTCGATGTCCCGCTCCTCCCCGCCCAGGTAGATCCGGCCCATGGACCCGAACGACCGGACCTCCAGGACGTTGATCTCCGAGGCCTTCTCGGCCTCGTTCGCCGCGAGCGGCGCGTAGGCTGCCGGCTCGCACTCCAGCACGTACAGCGTCTGGCCCCCCAGGATCATCTGGCCGTGGCGGGTCCGGTTGATGAGCTGGGCATGGTGGTCGGTGATCCTTCGGACGATCTGGCTGGACAGGATTCGAGGCTTGATGCGGTCCTCCTCCTTGGCCCCGATCTGCTCCAGGATGGCCGCCCCGGCGGCACGAGCGTCGGCCTGCTCGGGCGAGTGGATCTCGAGCATCCCGTAGTAGCGCTCGATGATCTGCATGCCCGGCGTCACGTTCGTCGACTTCAGTGCGATGTCGGTGAGCCGGTTGATCTCGATGCCCGGGGAGATCTCCACGTACAGGGACGCGTCGCCGGGCAGGGGGAGGAACCCCTGCGCGACCGTTCCCAGAAACGCGGCGTACTGCGGCTGGAGGCTGTCCAGGAAGCAGTACGCCCGAAGCTCGATGCCGTTCGTCACACTCCCCTCCCGTTCGTCGTCATGCCGTCACGTCGTCGAAGTCGCCGGGCCGTCACGCCGACCGTCCGGCGCCGGAGCGCTGCGCGTTCAGGATCTGCACGCCGGCCGACGCCCCGATGCGGGTGGCGCCGGCCGCGATCATGTCCCGGACGTCCTCGACCGTCCGGATCCCCCCCGCCGCCTTCACCCCGAGGCGGGGTCCCACCGTCTCGCGCATGAGCAGCACGTCGTGGACGGTCGCGCCGCCCGGCCCGTAGCCGGTCGAGGTCTTCACGTAGTCGGCCCTGGCCTCCTTGGCCAGGTGGGAGGCCAGCACCTTCTCCTCGTCGGTGAGGAGGGCGGCCTCGATGATCACCTTGTTGAGCGCGCCGCCCTCGTGGCAGGCGTCCGAGACCTTGCGGACGTCGTCCCGCACCAGGTCGAGGTCGCCACTCTTCAGCGCGCCGATGTTGATGACCATGTCGATCTCGCGGGCGCCGTCCCGGATGGCCCGGCGGGTCTCCACGGCCTTGACCTCCGGCGTGCTGGCGCCGAAGGGGAACCCCACCACCGAGGCCACCCGGACGTTCGTGCCCCGGAGGTTCTGGGTGCACCGGCGGACCCATACGGGGTTCACGCAGACCGCGGCGAATCCGAACCGCCGGGCCTCGTCGCACAGGCGATCCACGTCGGCCGCCGTGGCGTCCGGGCGCAGCAGCGTGTGGTCGATGAAGCGGGCCAGGTCCGTCGGCACCGCGGCGCCGTCCCCCGAATAGCTGATGCGACCCGCGCCCGTCCCGACCATGCCCCTGACCTTGTCCGAGCAGTGCGCCGCGCACGATCCCTTGCAGTCCGCACACATGTCGCCGGGCTTCGAGCCGGGGGCAGGGGACAGCGCCGCCAGGACCTCCCGGGTGACCGCCTCGATCAGATCCTCCCGCGTGCTCACGCCGACATCTCCACCCGAGCGGCGCCGGCGTAGCGGCGCTCGATGTCCGTGATCTTCTCGACCCTCCGGGCGTGCCGCCCCTCGCCCCACCCCGTTGACAGCCACGCCTGGACGATCTGCTGGGCCAGGGCCTCGCCGAGCAGCCCGGCCCCGAGGGCCAGCACGTTCGCGTGGTTGTGCTCCCGGCTGTTCCGGGCGCTCGAGACGTCCCAGCACGTCGCGGCCCGGATCCCGGGGACCTTGTTCGCGGCCATGCAAGAGCCGATCCCGGCGCCGTCCACCACGATTCCCCACCGGCAAGCCCCACCCGCCACGAGCAGGGCCACGGCGTGGGCGAAGTCCGGATAGTCCACGGCCTCCGTGGAGTTCGTCCCGACGTCGTGGACGGTGAACCCGTGCTCCCGGAGGTCCTCCGCGATGCGCTCCTTGAGCCGGAACCCGCCGTGGTCGGCGCCGACGGCGACGTCGCCCCGGACGCCGGGGGCTTGATCGCTCCGGACGGCCTCGGCGGGGAATCCCACCGGCTGCTCCGCCGGCCCCTCGGGGGCCACGGCCGACACGACGGCCGAGACCAGGGCCCGGACGTCCTCCTCCGAATGGATCCCGCAGTGTGGGCTCACCGCTCGCTCCCGGCCGCGACGAACGGGCGCTCCATCGACACCCGGTACTCGTAGCGCTCGCTCACGAACTGCAGGCGGGTCGATTCGATGGGCCGGTCCTCCGGGGTGAACGTGACCCGCTGGACCACCAGGACCGGGCTTCCCAGCTCGCAGTCCAGCAGCGTGGCGTCGGTCCGGTCGGCCACGCTGGCGGAGATGGTCTCCTCGGCGTGGTGCAGCACGAGCGAGACCGGCGGGCGCTGGAGCAGCTCGTACAGCGATCCCTGGGCCAGCAGCTCCTCCCCGAACAACTCGTCGTTCGCACCGAGGAGATCCATCGGCAGCCACGTCTCGGCCAGGCCCACCACCCTCCCGTCGGCCAGGAGCTGGCGGCGGAGGTGCCGGGCCGGCCGGCCGGGCTCGATCCCGAGGTCGTCGGCCACTCCCGCCGGCGCCTCGATCGGCTCCGAGCCGAGCATCCGGTGGGAGGGGACGAACCCCTGGCTCCGGGCCAGCTCGCTGAACGACTGAAGCTTCGGGACGTGGCGGATCTTCGGCGAGGCCACGAACGTCCCGAGCCCCTGGACCCGCCGGACCACGCCCTCGCTCTCCAGCTCGGCCAGGGCCTGGCGTATGGTGGCCCGGGACACGCGGAAGGTGCGCTCGATCTCGGACTCGGTAGGGAGGCGATCGCCGGTCTTCATCCCGCGCTCCCGGATCTCCCGGAGGATCGCCTCCCGGAGCTGGAAGTACAGCGGGATCGGCGCCCCGCGATCGAGCACGGGCGCCGGGCCGGAGAAGGCGGTGGTCACGCGGACCCCTCGAACGAGAGGACGCTGGCGCACGGCCATTCATCATGATGACCGAACATACGAACATCATGAACTCCACGATCCCGGCTGTCAAGCGGGGATCGGCGCGTGTATCTCCCCCGGGGGCGGGAAGCCTTCGGAGGGAGCGCCGAATCGGACCGAGGAGGAGGTCGAGGCATGTCCGAGCCCCAGCAGCGAGAGCTCGCCCGGAGTGAGCGCGGGGAGATCGACCCGCAGTCCCGCAAGGTCACTCGGGAGGGCGAGCGCGACCCCAAGGTGGCCGGTCGGGCGGGGAAGGTTCCGCCGGGCAATCGCCCGGGCCATCGCCCCGACCGGGACCAGGACAAGCCCGCGGGCGCGCCATGACGGAGGTCACGGTCACGCCCACGGGCGAGCTGACGTTCGGCGTCGAGGTGGCCGAGGGCGACGCCGCCCGGACCTCGCACGTCGTCAGGGTCCCCCGTGGCCTCCTCGACGACCTCCAGCTGAACGACGGTGACGCCCAGCGCCTGGTGTGGGAGTCGTTCCAGTTCCTGCTGGAGCGGGAGAAGCCCACCGAGATCCTCCCCGAGTTCGACCTGGACGTGATCGGGCGGTACTTCCCGACCTATCGGAGCGAGATCGCCGCCAGGGTCGCCGCGTAGCTCGCGCTCACCGGCGGAACCGCCTCGCGCCGCGGGAGAGATCGACCGCGCGACGTGCTCTCATAATCCGGGCATGGCACTCGAGGACCGGTGACCCGGTCTGCATGGCGCGGCTCGCGACCCGGTCCGATGCCGCCGTCCGGCGGCTCCGCCCGGCCGCCCAGCTACTCCACCGGCCCCACCGCCGCGGAGTTGAGGACCTGGTCCGGCCGCTCGTCGGCGTCCAGGCCCAGGTCCTCTCAGCCGCCGCGATGGCCCTGGCCGTGCGGACCGACGGGCTGACCACGGAGGCTGTCGCGCGGGCTCGGCTCCGCGACCGGAGCGTCGTGCTCGCGTGGGCCATGCGGGGAACCCTCCATCTGGTGGCTGCCGAGGATCACGGGTGGCTCGTTCCGTTGGTGGTGGAACCGAGGGTGGCGAACGCCCACCGCCGGTTGCGTCAGGAAGGCGTCTCGAGCGACCAGGCCGCGAGGGCGCTCGGCCTCATCGAGCGAATGCTGGAGCGGGAGGGCCCGCTCCTCCGCCGGGACGTCGCGGCGCGGCTGCGCCGCCGGGGCATCCGGACCGAGGGACAGGCCATCGCCCACCTCATGTGGCTGGCCGCCGCGGACGGGGTGGTGTGCCACGGGCCCGACCGGGACGGGGACACGTGCTTCGTGCTGGCGCGAGACTGGCTCGGCGGTGCCCGGTCGCGGGACCGCGACCGGACGCGTGGCCGGGACCAAGAGCTGGCCGAGCTGGCCGCCTGGCCGACGGGCGGGCTACCGGCACCTGGGCCACAGAGCGGGCGGCCGACCGGCTCCCCTCACCAGGATCGGTCGCGCCCCAGGGCGACCTTGATCAGACCTTCGGCTCGTTCCGGGGTGGCTCGAAGGCCCCGGTTTGCTCCAAGGGGCCCGGGTCCGGACGGGGAACCCGCCCCGGGCGCTCCCGAGCCCGCTCGGCCCGGCGGTCCCGGACGAGCTGCACGATCACCGCCGACCACATCGCGATCGCGCCGCCCACCAGGACTCCTCCCACCACGTCGGACAGCCAGTGGGCGCCCAGGTATACACGGCTGGCCGCCATGACCAGCGACACCCCGACCGCGCCGAGCTCCCACCGCAGCCGTCCCGGGGCCGACGGCACGAGCACCAGGACCAGCGACACCACCGTCGCCCCGGTGGCCACGGCGTGGCCGGAGGGGTACGAGGAGCCGGTGGTCCGAATCCCGGCGAGGAGCAGCGGGACCGAGGGCCGGGGCCGGTCGTACAGGTGCTTCATCACCGTGGAAGCCACCTGGGACGCGATCACGGCGCCGGCGAACGCGCCGAACAGCCACCACCGTCGGCGCACCGCCAGCCACAGGGCCGCCCCCACCCGGACCGGCGTCAGGACGATCGCGCTGCCCAGCAGGTTCAGTGCCCGGCCGGCCACGGACAGGACCGGGTCCCGGTGCTCCACCAGGAACCGGGTCACGGCGTCGTCCACCGGCTGGGCGGCCGACCGCGCCCACGCCACCAGCACCGAGACCACCACCGCGCCCGCCGTGAGGCACACGGCGATGGCCACGGCCAGCCGTTCGTTGCGCAGCAGCATGTGCGGCGGGGTCTCTCCCGCCCTCGGCGTCGTGTCGGTCACCTGGGGATTGGATTCCCGTCCCGGCGCTCAGGCAAGCCGACTGCCTACGGGCCGCCGATCAGGATCGGCCGCCTGCAGCGCGCGCCGATCCGGCCCGACATCGACGTCGGGATCGGCGGCGGGAACCTCGGCGGGGAGCTCCACGGCCACATCGAGTTCGCCATCCCGGCACGCGGTCGCGCCGACCGACCCTCCATGGGCCTTGGCCACGGCCCGGACGATCGCCCGGGCCGCCCCCGACAGGTTGGATTGGACAGGAGAGGGGCATGACGTCTCTTTCGTGCTGGAGTCCGGACCCGAGGAGGGACACATGGACCGTGATGTCGGCTGCAGCGCCCTATCCCCCACCTCCGGGCCTCCCACCAGTCGTCTTCGATCCTCTCCCCTGGGGCCCGAGGTCCCACAGGGAGGGGGTCCCGCGATCAGCGGACGGATGGCGGCACCCGTCACTGGGAGGTTCGTCGGTGGATGGCCCGGCGCATCGTGCGCTGGGTCCGGGCCTCCTCGAGGCCCAGCCGGGCCGCCTCCTCGTTGCTGATGGGCCCGTGGGCCGGGTACAGCGCACGGCGCTTGTGATGCAGCCACAGGAACAGGTCGCCGTCGGGGACCTCCGGGAAGAGCTCCCGCAGCCCGGACTCCCGGATCGCCTCGACGACCGGCAGATACAGCCAGTCGAACCAGTCCCCGGCGATCTCGGCATCGTCGACGGCGGTCCCCTGTTCCTTCATCAGGAAGTACCCGTGGACCCTGACCTGCTCCAGCAGCTCGAGGTACCCGTGCGGCCGGCTCAATTCGATCCGGGCCTCCGGACGAGCCCGGTCCAGTCCGCTCTCCTCCATGAACGTCCACGCCAGCTCGGTGTGGATTATCCGGCCGATGTCGGCGCCGGGCGGCAGCGGGTACCGGGTCTCGAGGCGCGTGATCTCCGCGTCGATGAACTCCACCCCGGAGTGGCGGGCCACCGCCACCCGGTGGTGCCCGTCCACCAGGAAGTAGGAGCCGGACACCTCGTACACGACCACGGGCGGGAAGTCGCCCGTGGGGTAGGCCGCCTCGACCCGCTCCCATCGATCCTGGATCTCCGGCCGCAGCGGCAGGAAGTCCCGGTCGAAGTCGCGGTTGCGGTCGACGGTCCCGACGATCCGGTCCACCGGTATCGGCTGGATGCCCACGTAGTGCTGGGCGAACTGCCGGAGACGCCGGGTCACCTCCTCGAGCGGCAGCAGCTGCTCGGCGTCGTCGTCCCGCAGCGGACGGATCAGCCGCTGCTGCGCCCGCTTGCGCCTCGCGCGCGGGAACGTGGGCCGGTCGACCCCCGGCCCGAACCCGCTCACCGGCTGCCCCAGCGGATCGAATCGCTCGACGCCGTCCTCGCCGGATCCCTCGTCCCGGGCCATGACCAGGCCAGCGTACCGCCGTTCGGGGCCGCCATCCCCCGGGCGGGGGAGGCGCGGAGATCACCACGGCGGCCGACTGTCGGGCCGTCCCCAACAGGCCTAGGTTGTGGCACCGGCCGAGCGGGGAGGCGTGCAGATGATGCGGAGGATGCGGCGGATGTCTCGAGAGGACGCCACGGGGCGGCGCTCTCGAGGGGACGAGTCGGGGTTCACCCTCATCGAGCTGCTGGTGGTGATCGCCATCATCGCGGTCCTCATCGGGCTCCTGCTCCCAGCGGTCCAGAAGGTGCGGGAGGCTGCGGGGCGGTCGAACCCGTGCGACAGCCCCAACGAGGCCACCACGCTCCAGGGCAACCTCCACGTGGTGCTGAAGCAGAGCAGTGAGGACCCGGCCCTGTTCCACTACCGGCTCTCGCCCGGGGACATCAAAGGCGTGGCCCCCAGCGGCAACGAGTGGCACATGGCGGGAGGCGCGGCCGGCATGGGCGAGTTGGGCGAGCCGGTCACGGTCGAAGGGTTCCACGTGGTCGGCACCTCCCCGAACGACGCGGGAGTCGTTCTCCCCGTGACCATGGACGTCGTCCTCTCAATCGACCCCGACAGTCAGGAGGCCGGCGTGCAGATCGAGCGGGTGGTCGATCCCTGTCAGACACGGTAGCGGGCCGCCCGGTGACCGAACCCGGCGCCGCGACGGGTGAGCGGCGGAGGTCGTGGCGGGAGGTCCGGTACCATGTCCGGTCGCCTCCGCCCGGCGGCGGGACGGTGACCGAGCGGGTGCCAGACTGAGCCCGTGACGAACGCGATCGCCGCGATCCGAGTCGACCGGCTCACCAAGCGCTTCGGCAACCGCGCGGCGTTCGAGGACCTCACCTTCGAGGTGGGAACCGGAGAGGTGTTCGGGTTCCTCGGGCCGAACGGCGCGGGCAAGACCACGACGGTGCGGGTGCTGGCCACCCTGCTCGCCCCCACATCCGGCACCGCCGAGGTGGCGGGCCTGCCGGTCGGTCCCGGCAACGGGCCGGACATCCGCCGCAGGATCAGCGTCATGCCCGAGACCCCGGGGCTGTACCTCCGGCTCTCGGTGCAGGAGAACCTCGAGTTCTTCGCCGGGCTGTACGGCCTCGTTCCCCGCCGCGTCGCGGGCCGGATCGACGAGTGCCTGACGCTGGTCGGCCTGGAGGACCGGGCCGACGACCCGGCGGGGTCGCTGTCCAAGGGGCTCCGGCAGCGCGCCGCCCTGGCCCGGGCCCTCCTCCCCGACCCGGTCGTGCTGTTCCTGGACGAACCCACCACCGGCCTGGACCCGGCGGCGGCGGCCGACGTCCGTGAGGTGATCAGGACGCTCGGGCGGCGCGGCTCGACCGTCTTCCTCACTACCCACCGCCTGGACGAGGCCGAGCGGTTGTGCGACCACGTCGCTATCCTCAACACGCGCCTTCGCTCGATCGGACGCCCGGACGACCTCCGCAGGCGCGCGTTCCGCTCGGCGCTGGAGGTCCGGGTGGCCTCGCCCCTTCGCGATCCCGACGCTCTGTTCGGGGCGATCGCCGGAGTGCACGGGTGGAGGAACCGGGAGGGAAGCGGCTCCTACGTCCTGGACGTCGAGGACGCCGCCGAGCTCGCCCCCGAGGTGGCGCGCGCGATCACCGGGGCCGGCGCCGACCTCGTCCGGCTGGCGGAGGTGGAGCACTCCCTGGAGGACGCGTACCTGGAGATCGTCGGGGAGGGGGGCGAGGAACGGTGAACCCGAGGGTCCGGGCGGTGTTCCGCAAGGAGCTGCGGGAGTACCGGCGGAACCGGCTCATCGTGTTCACGATGGCCGGGATGCCCCTGCTGTTCCTGCTGATCCTGGCGGGTGAGACGTTCACGCTCCCGGAGGGCGTCTCCCCCGCCGCACTGCGTGGGCCGGTGGGCCAGGCGCTGCTGTTCCTGCAGCTGATCCCCGTGATCATCCCGACCACCATCGCCGCCTACGCCGTGATCGGGGAACGGGAGCAGGGGACCCTGGAACCGGTGCTCACGACCCCCGTGACCGACCGCGAGCTGCTCGCCGGGAAGGCCCTCGCCGCGGTGCTCCCGGCGGTCGGGGTTACCTGGGCGCTGTTCGCCGTCTACGTGGGGTTGGCGCAGGCCTTCGCGCCCGCCGTCGTCCTGGACAGGATCTGGACGCTCGAACAGGTGGTGGCGCAGGCCCTGCTGGCCCCCGCGCTGGCGTGCTTCGCCATCGTGGTCGGCATCCTCGTCTCGCTTCGTTCCACCGACATCCGGGTGGCCCAGCAGCTCGCGGTCCTGGCATCGCTGCCGGTCATCGTGCTGCTGTCCCTGGCGACGTTCCGGGTGGTCGAACCGAGCGTCGGGCTGTACGCGGCCGCCGCGGGGGTCATGGGCGCGATGGACGCCGTGGGCTGGCGTCTCGCGTCCCGGCTGTTCAGCCGGGAGCGCCTCCTGACCCGGTTCGGCGGCTGACTGGCCGCCGATCTCTGCCGCGGGGCGCACCGGCGGCCGCGAGGGTCATTCCCCCGCGTGCTCCACCCCGGCCCGGCGAAGAGCCGTCCACAGGAACCCCGTCACCACGAGGACCCCGGTCCCACCGATCAGGAAGACCGTTCGCGGGGAGGTGAGGTCGAGCACGAATCCCCCGACGGCGTATGCGAGGGTGCCTCCTCCGAACGCCGCGGTCGAGACGAGGCCGAACACCCGCCCCAGCATCGCTCGGGGCACCACTCGCTGCACGAGGGTGTCCCCGGCGACGTTCTCCAACGCATTGCCGAACCCGGCGACCGCCTGCGCCGCGGCCGCCACCGCGAGCAGCGGCGCGAGCCCCGTGAGTACCGTCCCCACGCCGCTCGCCAGCCACCCGACCGCCAGGAGAGTGCCGGCCATCACGGACGTCCGCCGCCACGACATCCGGATCGACGCGGTCAGCATCCCCACCCCGTAGGCGGCCGTGACCGCCCCGTAGGCGATCGCCCCCCCGCCGAGCGTCTCGCGCACCAGGAAGACCAGCGCCACGTTGTCCACCGCCGCGAACGCCACTCCCAGGAACAGGGCGAGCACGAGCGCCCGGACGGCCGGCGTCCGCCATGCGTAGGCGAGCCCCTCGGTGCCCACCGCCAGGAACCCCTGCCGCTCGCCTTCCCTGGGCGCCCGAAGGGGCGGCAGGCCGGCCAGTGTGGCCGCGGACAGCAGGAAGGACAGCGCGTTCGCCGCGAGCGCGCCGCGCGTCCCGAGCCAGGCCACGAGCGCGCCGCCCAGCAGCGTGCCCAGGGCCACCTGCAGGTTCAGCGAGGTTCCCATCCAGGCGTTCGCCTGCATGAGGTCCTCCGGTTCCACGAGCGCGGGGACCACGCTCCTGCCGGCCGGGGCGAACAGGGTGTCGAGCAGCGCGGAAGCAACCACCAGCACCAGCAGCCACGGGAAGGACGGCCGGAGCCCGGCGATCCCCAGGAAGATCGCGGCGTTCCCGAGGTCACACGCGACCATCAGCGACCGCTGCTCCACGCGGTCGGCGATCGCCCCCGCGAACGGCCCGAGGAACCGGGGGACAGATGCCGCGAGCAGCAGGATGCCCACGGCCACCCCGGTGCGCTCGGTGCCCTGCACGAGCAGGACCAGGGCGACGACGGCGATGCCGTCGCCCACCTGCGAGACGGTGCGAGCGATCCACAGGCGCCGGAAACGAGGCGAACTCCGAAGCGGGTTCCGGCGCGCCGGCGTGCTCACGCCTGGCCGCCCGGGACCTCGGAGCGTCTCCGGGCGGGCGGCGGGCCGAGCCAGAGCGACCGGCGAGGTCCGTTCATGAAGATGCCAGTGTGCGATGAAGGCGGCCCGACCGGCTACCGCTCCTTGCGGGCGATCACGTGGACGTCGATGTCGGCACGGGGCTACGACGTGGAGATGGCCGAGGACGGGGAGACCGCCCTCGACTCGGCGCGCACCTTCCAGCCCGATCTCGTCGTCCTGGACCTGAACCTGCCGAGCATGGACGGGTTCTCCGTGGCCCGGGAGCTGCGGAACCGGAGCGCCGTGCCGATCCTGGTGCTCTCGGTGCGGGAGGACGAGCCGGACAAGGTTGAAGCGCTCGACCTCGGAGCCGACGACTACCTCACGAAGCCCTTCGGCACCGACGAGCTGATGGCTCGGGTCCGGGCACTGCTCCGGCGAGCGGGCAGTCAGGGCGTGCCGGCCCCCGGCGCTTCAGGAGGGACGACCTGGAGATCGACCTCGACGCCCACACGGTGGTTCGAGGGGCGAGGAGACCCGGCTCACGAAGACCGAGTGGTCGCTCCTCGAGGCCCTGTCCCAACACCCAGGGAAGCTCCTGACCCATCGATGGTTGCTGGAGCGGGTGTGGGGCGCCGGCTCTGCCGACGACGTCGACGTGCTCCGCGTCTTCATCAGCCAGCTCCGCAAGAAATCGAGCCCGACCCGTCGCGCCCTCGCATCATCGTCACCGATCCGGGGATCGGCTACCGGTGGCTCCTCCGGGTCGCCGAGGAGCTCCAACCGATGGCCCAGTGATCGGGTCGCCCCGGGACCTGCGCCAGAATGTCGGCGGCGTGACCGATGAGTTCCCCTCTCACAGGCCGTCGATACCGAGATGACGGAACACGACCCGATCACGGAGCTGGACACCAGGTTCAGCAGTCCCGGCGCGGTGGCCACCCCGTGGGGTGAGGCGCGCGAGCAGCTCGAGCGGGCGGAGATCTGGTGGCTCTCGACGGTGCGACCGGACGGGCGCCCGCACGTCACGCCGCTGATCGCGGTGTGGGTCGAGGGGGCGCTGTACTTCGGCACCGGGCCGGCCGAGCGCAAGGCGAAGAACCTGCAGACGAACACGCGGTGCGTGCTGACGACGGGATGCAACGCGATGGGTGAGGGGCTCGACCTGGTGGTGGAGGGCGACGCCGTCCGCGTGACCGACGAGCCGGCCATCCGGCGCGTGGCCGAGGCCTTCGCATCGAAATACGACGAACCGTTCGTCTTCACGGCCGGCGACGGCGTCCTGCTCGGCGAAGGCGGCGAGGTGGTGGTGTTCGAGGTGCGGCCGACGACGGCCTTCGGGTTCGCCAGGGGCGAGACGTTCAGCCACACCCGGTGGCGCTTCCAGGAGAACTGAGGATGGGAACGGTCTTCGTCGACATCACGATGTCCCTCGATGGGTTCATCGCCGGACCCAACGACGAGATCGACCCGCTCCACGACTGGCTCTACGGCCTGGCGAGCTTCCGCGAGCCGCACGGCACTGGTCTGGACCGGGGGTGCTCAGGAACCCGTTCCGGGATCGGTCGTGATGGTCGGATTCCAGGCGGGGGCGTAGTCGTTCGCGGGCCCGGTGACCAGGGGCCGGGCACCGGTCCCGTCGGCGTTCACGATCCAGATGTCGTGCTGGTTCGAACCTGTGATGAAGGCCAGCCTCGTCCCGTCGGGCGACCAGGCGGGGGAGGTGTCGTCGCTGAACGCGCCCCTGGGCTCGGTGACCGTGTGGGCCTCGGTGCCGTCGGGGCGCACCAGCCAGATCCGTGGCTCGTCGTCGAACGCGATCCACGCACCGTCCGGGGACCACGCCGGGCGGACCGCCCCCTCCCGGTCGAGCACGACCACGGGCCGCCCGCCGTCGGTCCGTATCTTCCAGATCCCACCGTAGGTCCCCGGCTCGGTCCGGGCGAAGGCGATCCACCGACCGTCCGGGGACCAGGTGGGGCCGAACTCGTCGGTTTCTGGCGGAGTCAGGCGGGTCGGGCCGGAACCGTCGGCGTTCATCACCACGATGACCCGGGGTGCGCCCTCGGTGGGCTGTCGCGTGAAGGCGATCCTCGTTCCGTCCGGGGACCACGCCGGCTCCTCGTCCATCCCGTCCGGGATCGAGGTGAGCCGGGTGAGACCGGTCCCGTCGGCGTCAACCGCCCAGATGCTGCGCCCGTCGCTGAAGGCGATCGTCGCCCCGTCGGGCGACCGGGCCGGATCGGTCTCGTACGTGTCGGGAGAGTTCGTCAGGTTCCGCCGACCCGTGCCGTCGGCGCCGGCCACGAACAGGTCGGTGGCGAACTCCGTGCTCTGGCTGCCGTAGACCAGCACCTCCTGGGGCGGCGGGGCGGGAGCGGGGCTCTCGCCGCGCAGGGGCAGGCCCCGCAGGCCGTTGTCCGTCACCGCCCAGAGGATGCCGTGGTCCACGGCGAGGGACCAGATGGGCGTCCCCAGCTCCGCCACCCGCCGGGCGTCGCCCTCCTCCACCGCCCATACCGTCCCGTCCCGGCCGCCCAGGTAGGCCGTCCCCCCCGCGGCCGCCAGCACGCCGGAGGACCCGGGCCACCGGTCCGAGACCATCCGTGTGTCGGTTGCCGGCTCCAGCCTCAGCAGCGCGTTCGTGGTGGGGCCACACGAAGGGGCGCGGCCGGGGCAGACCTGCTCCACCGGGCGGTGGGAGATCCACACGTACCGCTCGTCGGCGGCGACGCTGCTCACCACGGCGGGCGCGTCCACCCGGCCCACGATGCGCCCAGAGCCCGGATCGATCCGCAGGACCGCCGCCTCGGGAGCGACGAAGTCGTTCCAGGCCCAGACGGATCCCGCCCCCACCGCCAGGCCCCCGAGGATCGTCGCGGGCTCGCCGTCCTGGGTCGCCACCCGGTCCGACCCCGGGTCGATCGAGACCACGGTCCCCCGAGCCGTGGAGATCCACACCCGACCGAATCCCACCGCCACGTCGTTCGGGAGGAAGGCACGGTCGCCCTCGGCCATCTCGTACTGAAGCTCGGGGAGCTCGATCACGTCGGCCACGTCGTTCGTCGAGGGGTCGACCCGGACGAGGGTCGCGGGTGACGTTCCGTGGGGGAAGGTTCCCACCCACACGCTCCCCTCCCCCACCGCGATGGGCCCCGCCGCGTCGAGCGTGATCCTCGCCTGGACGAGCCCCGTCGCGGGATCGACCCGCACGACCTCGCCGCCGGACCCGCGGACGTAGCGCGCCACCCACACGGCGCCCTCGCCGGTGGCGACGTCGAAGGCCCGCTCCATCGGCACCTCGATCGGACCGGCCGGCATGGGGGGAGCGCCCCGGAACCCCGCCCACAGGGCGACCGCCGCGGCGCCGGAGACGGCCGCGGCGACGAGGGCCGAGCCGAGACGGCGGTTGCGCTGCCGGCGCCGGGCCCGGTCGAGGAGCCGGCCGAGGGAGTCGTCGGGTGCGACGAAGCGGTCGCGGATCCGCTCGAGGACCGGGCCCAGGTCATCCATGCTGCCGCTCCAGCGACCGGCGCATCGCGGCCCTGGCCTGCGTGGAGAGCGCCCTCACGGTGCTGGCCCGCACGCCGAGCAGCGCTCCCGCCTCCTCCGACGTGTGGTCGAGCAGGTCCGTCAGAACGACCGCAGCGCGCTGCCGCGGGCTCAGCGCCCGAAGGGCCGCCAGGAGGTCCTCGCGCTCGTCGATCCGGGCGAACGCGTCCGCCGGTGTCGCCCCTCCCACCATTCGCCGGGCGGCCCGGGAGGCCCGCCGGACCCGGTTCTTGAACAGGTTGAAGGCCGTGCGGAAGAGGTAGGCGGCCGGGTCGTCGGTCCGGCGCACGCGGTCCCACCGCTCCCACACCTTGAGGAACGCGTCCTGCACGATCTCCTCCGCTTCGGCCCGATCCCCCGTCACCAGACAGAGCGTCCCGAACAGGCGGCGGTGGACGGCCTCGAAGAACTCCTCGAACTCCGGTCCACCGTCTTCGGTCCCCGCCCGGGAGGCCCCAACGGGCTCGGTCATCACCAGAGATAAGACACCGCCGGGACCCGGTTCGCTGACGCCGATTCAGGAGCGATCGTGTTTTCGATGCGTCGGAATCGTCCGGCCACGGGCCTCGGCAGCCTGGCCGTGGACCGTACGTCCGGTGGCGACGACCCCGGGGTCGTCAGGGCTTGATGTTCTGGTTCAGGTGGAACAGGTTGTCGGGGTCGTACGTCCGCTTGACGTCGACCAGCCGCTCGTAGTTTCCCTTGTAGTTGGCCCGGATGCGATCCTGGTCGTCGCCCGCCATGAAGTTGACGTACCCGCCCTCCTCCGAGTGGGGCGCGATCGCCTCGCACCTCCTGCGCGACGAGCTCGATCAGGCTGAGGAGCTGCTCGAACGGGCCCGCGAGCTGGCGAGGGGCGAGCGGTGGACGGCCTTCCTCGCGTATCCCGAGGCGCTGACGGCGGAGGTGTGGGTTCGCCGGGGCGACCTGGACCGCGCCGCCGAGGTGTTCGAGCACGCGTTCGCGCTGGGATGCCAGGTGGACGACGCCTGCTGGGAGGCGTACGGGGTCCGGGGATTCGGCCTGCTCCGGGCGGCGCGCGGCGACCTCGACGGGGCGGTGGGGTGATGGAGGATGCGCTGACCCGCTGCGCCCGCCAGCGCGACACGCACCTCTGGCTGCGGGCGTACGTCCTCGACACGCTGTGCGCGGTGGCGCTCGCGGCGAGCCATCCGAGGTCGTCACGGTGGGTCACGGATCTGGCGTCGCTGGCCGGACGATCGGGCATGCGCGAGTTCTCCGTGCACGCGTACCTGCACCGCCGCGATCTCGGCGACGCGTCTGCCATCGACGCGGGGCGCGTGCTCTCGGTGGGCATCGAGAACCCCCACCTCCAGGAGCTGATCGACCCGGACGGCCCACCGCTCCTCGACGACCTGCTCGGCAAGGTCCGAAGGTGACGGCGTCGCCTTCGGACACGAGCCAGGCGCGGGTCAGGACCGCCTTCAGGCGGCCGAGCTCGGACCGATGCTCGGCCTCGTGCTGCAGGAGATGGTGCACGACCCACGCCGGCGTCACGTCGTACCGCTCACGCTCGCGGGCACGATGGAAGTCGCTTGACGGCATGGGCCGCAGGCGATCGAGGAGGATCGCGCGCACCGCGGACAGACGCTCGATGTGCCGGCCGAGGGATTCCCCGGAGATGGTCGTCAGGCGACCATCCTCGTCGCGGTCGGTGAACGGAAGCAGCGCCGGCTCCTCCGTCGCCACGTCCAATCCGAAGATGTCCGCGAGGAGCCAGTCCGCCTCGACGAGGGCCACGTGATACAGGACGGTCCCGACGCTGTTGCCCTCGCCCGAGGGCCGGACGTCGACGAGCTCCTCGGGGATGCCACCCAGCTCCTTCAGGGTGTCCCGGCGGCAGTCCTTCAGCGCCGCGAGCCACCGGCCGACCTCAGGGTCGTCCGCGATCGGATCGAGGGCCAACACCTCACGTTCCGCCACCCGCCCAGGCTACCCGAGCTCGCACGAGCATGAGATGCGTGGCGTCATTCGCCCCACAACGAGGTCCACGGCGTTCCGGGTTGGTCATTGGTCCACCCTCCCCCACATGAACAAGGGACCGTGGTCTCGTTGAAGTCTCGGTGAGGGGTTGGGGTCCCCGACCGGAAGGGGGAACGGATGCAAGTCGTAGCGGATCTCTGTGCCGAAGTGTTCGTCGGCGTCGACTGGGCCAGCGACGACCACGCGGTGTGCGTGGTTGACGATGCCGGTCGCAACCAGGCCACCTTCAGCATCACCCACAGCAGGGAGGGCTTCGACCGGTTGGTGGCTCGGCTGGCCGCGCTGGGCGAACCGAACCGGGTCCCGGTGGCCCTCGAGCGCCCGGACGGTCGCCTGGTGGACCGCCTCCTGGAGGCCGACTTCCGGTGGGCCTGCAACACGCGGTTCCGACGGGCCATCACCACGTTCGCCGACAACTCCCGGCATGAGAGCCCATGGGCCGCGGCGATCTACCAGGCGGCCATCGACCGGGGGTGCGACCACCCCCACGCCGTGCGGATCCTGGCCAGAGCGTGGATCCGGGTGATCTACCGATGCTGGATCGACCGGACCCCGTACGACCCCGCCCGGCATGGCGGCGCCAGGCGACTCGAGCTCACGCACGGCCGAAGGGAGGTGGCCTGAAGACTGCTCTGAACCGCCCCTGAGAGGCGGGTGGGTTGACACAGAAGGTGTCATGCGTGGACGGCCACGCCCAGGAGTGACAGAACGAACAGGAACACGACGACGCCGGTCAGGTCCATGGCGCTCGTGATGAACGGAACGCTGTGGTTGTCGGGATCGAGTCCGAAGTGCGACGTCAGGATGGCGACGTAGTACGCGGCGACGATGGAGATGATCGACGCCAGGAGTCCTGCGAGCAGGGCCCCCAGGATCATCACGCCCGCACCGGGGTGGGCGAATCCGGCCAGTGCGCTGATGGCGAAGCCCGCGGACCCGATCAGGGTGAACACGAACAGGGCGAAGGCGATCACCAGGGAGGTGTCGAGCAGCACGGGCCCCTCCGGCAGGGCCCGTGGCGAGATGAGGCCCACCTGGAGCTTGGACGACAGGCGCGAGGACAGGATCCCTCCGATGGCTCCGATGTTCGACACCATCACCGGGATCAGCAGGAGGAGCCCGGGAAGCGCCACGAACCGCTCCACTCGGGCCTCCACCACGGTTCCGGCCAGGATGTCGAAGAACGGAGTGAGCAGGATCACGGGGATGCTCTCGAGCAGGATCCGCTTCGCCAGGGGGAGCCGGAGGCGGACGGCCCGGACCACCGCCAGGATGGCCGCCGCGATGCAAGCCAGCGCCACCGTCGTCGACACCCACCGGACGTGCGTGATGAAGGTCGCCACGTAGAGCATGGGGATCGAGACCATGTCCCCGGTCGCCGTGATGAGGGGCGTGGCCACGGCGTCGAGGTCGTATCCCTTCCGGTACGACAGGATGGCCAGACCCACCGACATCGCCAGGAGCGCGACGGAGGCCAGTGCGGCGCCCACCACGGAGATGGTGATCAGATCGAGCAGCCGGATCGACTCGAGGCCGAACAGCAGGGCCGACCCCCGGGCCAGCAGCGCGATGTACAGCGAGGCGGTGAAGGTGAGGGTCGTGGCCACCACGACGTTCTGGTAGAGGAGCCCGGTGCGGGCCCTCGTCACCTCGAACAGGCCCGCGTGCGTGCTGGTGCCGAGGCGGGCTCCCAGCGCCCCGAAGATCACGCCACGCATCGCCACCGAGGCCGGGATGAGGATGAACAGGCCGGGCAGGCGCTTCAGCGTGTCGCTGATGACCGACAGGACGAAGCCGGCGACGAAGCCCGCGGCGGTGCTGATGAGCAGCGCGACGAAGCCCTGGCGGAGCGTTCGCTTCTCCGCCCGGAGGTAGCGCCACACGTTGCGGACACGGCGGCGCGGGGCGAGGGCCATAAGGGCACCGTCATGGGTCGCATCTCGCTGTCATCGGGCACGGGAAACGCCTGGGGAAGTATCGCCCCCGGCCCCAGGTGAGGCAACCGCCCGCGCGCGCGGACGATCGCTCGATACCTCTCGGGCCCGGATCGTGGGGACCGTTCAGTGGAGGGCGGCCAGGAGCTCCACTCGAGGGCGGACGTGCCCGCGAATTCGTACAGGCTCGCCCCGAAGACGCCCTCCGAGCGAGCGGCCCGAACGAAGGCGGCCGCGTCCGCCGGCGACATGTCGTCGGCGATCCCCCGTGCCAAGGCCCCGGTACGCACTGAGGTCGGGCCCCGAGCGGGCACCCTTCGACCGGAGTCAACCGGTCCGTGAACTCAGACGAAGGATCCTCTCGACCGTGCTGTGGGGCGAAGGCGCGACACGGGGTGCCTCGGGAGCTCCCGGCGATCGCCTCATCCGGCGCGTCGGGGGCGGCGTCGACATATGGGCGGGTGACACGGACCTCGGTGATGTACTTGCGGTACGGGGCGCCGAGCCCGAGCCGGGTGATGGCGCGGAACACCAGGTTGATCAGCCGCGCCGCCCGCCAGGCGAGGCGGTCATGTCCTCGCTCCTGTCCTCTCCCGGGCTCGCCATCGCAGGCCAGTCCGGCGGCAGAGGGCCAGTGCTGATCGGGCCGAATGGACCGGAGATGCCGGGACCGGCGCAGTCGCCCGCACCGTCGAGTCCGCAGCGGCTCACGAACACCGAGAAGAAGAGCGGTCATGGATGCATCATGACTCCGTGCGGAACGACCCCCCTGTGGCCGTCGGTTCGGAGCCCCTGACCCAGGCGACCCCTCTTGACACATTCTGGGCGCTCGACTCGTCGCAGGTCCTTCGGCTCGTCGGTGTGACCGAGGCGGGTGTCTCGATCGAGGCGGTGGCGGACCGACGCGGACGATTCGGCCCGAACCTGCTTGCGCCGCCGCGCAGAGCGGACTGGATCGCCGTGCTGGCCAAGCAGTTCACCGACCCCATCGTGTTGATCCTGCTGGCGGCCTGTGGGCTGTCGATCGTGCTTCGTGATGTCATTGACGCCGCGATCATCCTCGCCATCGTCGTGCTCAGCGGCGTGCTGGGTTTCTGGCAGGAACATCGGGCCACGATCGCCGTCCAGCGACTCCTCGAGTTGGTGCGCACTCACGCGGATGTTCGTCGAGACGGCGTTGAGGTTGAGATCCCGCTGGAGGACGTGGTTCCAGGCGACATTCTGCTCCTGAACGCAGGCGACGTGGTGCCGTGCGACTGCCGATTGTTGCGCGCCACCGATCTCCAGGTCGATGAGGCCGCGCTGACCGGTGAGGCATTCCCCCGCCACAAACACCCCGAGGCCGCCCCGGCGGACGCGCCCCTTGCGGACCGGCACAGTGCGATGTTCCTGGGCTCCCACGTGGTGAGCGGCCGTGGGGAAGCGGTGGCCGTCGCGACGGGGTCGAGGACCGAGCTCGGGCATCTTGCGCGGCGTCTCGAGGCAACGGCGCCGCGCACGGGCTTCGAGCACGGGATCACGCGATTCGGGCTCTTGCTCGTCCGGGTCACGGGCGCTCTGGCCCTGGCCATCTTCGCGGTCAACTTGCTGTTGCGGCGCCCGTTCGCCGACTCGCTCCTGTTTTCCGTCGCCCTGGCCGTCGGCCTGACCCCCCAGATGCTGCCCGCCATCGTCAGCGTGAGCCTCTCCACCGGCGCCCGTCGCATGGCGCGGAAACGCGTCATCGTCCGTCGCCTCGATGCCATCGAGGACTTCGGCGCGATGGATGTCCTGTGCACCGACAAGACCGGGACCATCACGGAGGGCGCAGTCCGCTTCGACGCCGGGCTGGATTCCTCCGGGAACGAGAGCGAGAGCGTCCGTTCGCTGGCCGCCCTGAACGCCGGGCTGCAGACCGGGTTCACCAATCCGCTCGATGCGGCCATCCTCTCCCGCTGCACCCCCGATCCGCGCTACCGGGCGCTGGACGAGGTGCCGTTCGACTTCAACCGCAAACGTCTGAGCGTCCTGGTCTCGGGCCCGGAGGGTCCGTTGCTGATCACCAAGGGGGCGTTCCGCTCCGTGCTCGGCTCGTGCACGAATGTCCTCACTCCGGACGGTCTTGTCGACCTCGAGGGCGCGCGGGCCGATCTCGAGAAGCGCTTCCGTGACCTGAGCGATGCAGGCTACCGGATCCTCGCCCTCGCTCGGCGCGACGTCGCCGACGTTGATCGAGTCACGATCGCCGACGAGCGGGAGTTGACCTTCGTGGGGTTCCTCTCCTTCGCCGATCCTCCGAAGAAGGGCGTCGACCGCGAACTGGGCGAACTCCGGGCCCTCGGCATCAGCGTGCGGATGATCACGGGCGACAACCGGTACGCAGCAGCGCACATCGCCGGCAGCGTCGGCCTCGACGCCTCCGGGGTGCTCACCGGGAGTGACATCGACGCAATGGACGATCACCAGCTCGCGCGGGCCGCTGCCCAGACAGAGGTCTTCGCGGAAGTCGAGCCGGTCCACAAGGAAAGGATCCTGCACGCCCTGCGCACCGGAGGCGCGATCGTCGGCTACCTGGGAGACGGGATCAACGACGCCGGCGCACTGCACATCGCCGACGTTGGCATCTCGGTCGACACCGCGGTCGATGTGGCCAAGGGCGCGGCTGCCATCGTGCTCCTGGACAAGGATCTCGCCGTTCTCACCGACGGGGTCCGACTCGGCCGGCAGACGTTCATCAACACACTCAAGTACGTGTTCACGACGGTCAGCGCCAACTTCGGAAACATGGTGAGCATGGCCGCCGCATCGGCGATCCTTCCATTCCTCCCGCTGCTGCCTCGCCAGATCTTGCTGCTCAACTTCCTGTCCGACATCCCCAGCACGACGATCGCGGCCGACCACGTCGACCCCGAGCAGCTTCAGCGGCCCGGGCGCTGGGACATCCGGTTCATCCGGGACTTCATGATCGTTTTCGGGCTGCTCAGCTCGGCGTTCGATCTGCTCACGTTCGCCGTGCTGCTTCGTCTGTTCGAAGCAGGAGCGCCGGTGTTCCGCTCGGGGTGGTTCGTCGGCTCGACCCTGACCGAGCTTGCCGTCTTGCTCGTGCTTCGCACCCGCCGCCCGGCGCTGAGGAGTCGCCCCGGGACCGGCCTGCTCGTCACGTCGGTCCTCATAGCGGCCGTCACCGTGAGCCTTCCCTACATACCGTTTCTGGCCGAGCCGCTGGGACTCCGTGCGCTCTCGGCGAAGGTGCTCGCATCACTCGCGCTCATCACGCTCGGCTACATCGCGTCGGCGGAGCTGCTGAAGCGGAAGTTCTACAAGGCGATGGACCGGTCCCGTCTCGAAGGCCAGCGGCCCGAAGGACATCCGCGACGTCTCGGGAGCGTGATCCGAGAGCACGGAGGCACCTACACGAGGACGCGATCGATTCGGTAGCGAATCGTTGCCGGCCGAGGATCGTCGCCCATTTGGCCCCTCACCAAATGGCCTCTTCCTTCGCTATTGGGGCGAGGTGTACCTTGGCCCCGTTGGAGGAAGGTGAGCGGTGCCCCGAAGACGGCGCCGGCGCCCGTTTGGGTCGTCCCGCCCCGCCGCCTTTCGCCTGCTCGTGCTCTTCCCCGAGCGCCGACGCGGGTAGGAGCGCGGCCTGGCCTGATCCCGTGACGGAGAAGGCCCTGGCCTGGGCCCGTCAGCCTGAGCCGACCAGCCTCTTCAGGGCGGATGTCAGATTCGTTCCGTCGACCATACCCGCGATCCTGTAGGCGATCCGCCCATCTGCCCGGATCACGAACGTCGTGGGGATGCCGAACAGCTCATATCGGTCGGCGAGCTCGCCGCCGGGGTCGAAGACGCTCGGATAGGGGATCGTCATGCGCCGGACGAAGGACAGGCCGGCAGACCGAGCGTCCCCGTGATCCACCCCCAGGAACCGGACCCCTTCCGACCGATACGTGTCCCATGCCGTCCTCAGGAAGGGGGCCTCCTCGCGGCACGGAGAGCACCAGGAGGCCCAGAAGCTCAGAACCACGGGATGCCCGGAGAGGTCGTCAAGCGAGATGGCTCCCGTTCCTGCGAGTCTCGGCAGGGTGAAGCTCGGAGCGACGAGATCTTCCGGGACCGCCGGCGCGGAGTAGTCCGCGATGCCGATCGCGTTCCCCCGGGACCGGTCCACGCTGAGGACGGAAGTCGTCAAGAAGATGAAGGCGACCGGCAGGACGAAGGCCAAGGCGACCCGGATCCGCCGCCGTGTGGCCGGTCTCGGTGTGGGCTCCACCTCTGCACGCGGGATCCGAAGGTCGCTCACGTCGAGGCCTGCTCCCCGAGACGCTCACCAACGGCTTGGGCTCCTGAGGCGCGTGCCAGCCGGGCGTCGGCCCGCTCCGCCTCTCGTTCGTCTCGACGCATCCAGTCCAGGAGGACGAGGGCCAGGGCCGCCACCATCAGGAGCATCCCTCCCTCCCACATGAGGGCGCCGGCCAGATGCTGGTCTGCGATCGGCGAGAAGCCGATCGATCGGCTCGCCGTTTCGTAATGCGGGTAGAGCAGCCGGTTCGAGCTGTAGATGGCGAGGCCGAGGAGGGCGGTCATCGGCATCGCCAGGAACAGATAGAGGAGTCGGGCCGGGTGTGAGATGCGAGCCGGATTGGGGTCGAGCCCGACCACCGGCCACCAGAACAGGAGCGCAGACGAGAGATAGGCCAGATGCTCCAGGAAATGGATGTTCTCGTTCCTGAGGGCCGCCTCGAAGACGGGGGAGAAATGCGACCCCCACATCACGACGGCGAACAGCATCCAGGCGAAGACGGGGGAGCCGGCGACCCTGATGATCCGACTGTGCAGCACCGGCAGCAGGAATCGCCTCCGGCTCTGCGCCGAGGTTGCCGCGAGGGCCAGGGTCACGGGGGCGCCCAGGACCAGGAGCGGGGCGGCCACCATCGTCAGCAGGAGGTGCTGGGCCATATGGTCGGAGAGCAGCAGGTCGGCGTACGTGTCGATGGGAGACTGGAGTGCCAGGTACATGACGGCCAGTCCCCCCATGAAGGAGATCACGCGGAGGCGGGGGAACGCAGACGGGCTGTGGGTGCGCCACACACGCCGCGCTGCCCGCAGATAGAGAGCCGCCGACAGGAGTATCCCCGATACGAGCAGGGGGTCGAGCTGCCAGGACGCGAGCACGGTGGCCGCGCTCGGGTGCCCCGTCGCGGGGACGATCATCGATGGGATCGGCATCAGGAGTGGCCCGACCCTTCCCCCGTCCCCTATTCCAGCTCGATCAGGGTGCCCGTACCCAGCTCAGCGGGAGCCGGCTCCGGCGCGGCGGGCGAGCCGGAGATGGGCAGAGCCAACTCGAAGACGCTTCCCTTCCCGGGATCGCTCCGCACCGCCACCGAGCCGCCGTGGGCCTCGGCCACGGTCTTCACGATGGCCAAGCCGAGGCCGATCCCCCCACCGTTGCGGCTCCGACCGGGGTCCGGCCGCGCGAACCGGTCGAAGATCCGGCTCAGATCCCCCGGGGAGACTCCCGTTCCCGTGTCGGCCACCCCGATCACCGCCATGCCTTCCCGGTGCCGAACGGAGAAGGTGATGGAGTCCTCCGGATCGGTGTGCTTCACGGCGTTCTCGATGAGGGCGTCCAGGGCCAGGGCCAACCGGTCGGGGTCTGCGTCGACCGCTGCCTCCTCCAACTCGCCGAGGACCCATCGCCTCTCGACCGGTGTCCACCTGTGGACGGTGTCGACGACGGTCGACTCCACGTCCAGCCGAGACTTGCGCAAGAAGTCGGGATGCTCCGAGGCCGCCAACAGCAACAGGCGCTCGGCCAGCCGGCGCAGCCGCATGAGCTCGTCCACCACCACGCGGGCGTCCTCCGCGACCAGGGCATCGCCGGCGCCCTTCTGGATGAGCTCGGCGTGGCCCAGGGCGACGGTGATCGGGGTGCGGAGCTCGTGCGAGGCGTCCTGGATGAACCGGCGCTCCCGCTCGAGCAGCCGGGCATTCGCCTCGTACATCTGCTGCGTCTGCTCCATGGCGCTGGCCCGGCGGCGAGCGTGCCACACCATGGCCAGGAACATCGCCGCCATGAGCGGGACCTCGGTGATCTCGTCGACTGGCTGGGCTTCCCGGAACACGTCGATCAGGATCAGACTGGTGGTCGTCACCATCACCGCGGCGAGCGTCATCATCGTCCGTCGGAGCGCCCACACACGGAACCCGTACAGGATCGTCAGGCTGACCCAGATGAAGTGAAAGGGAACCGTCTCCCACTCCGGGAAGAGCAACATCCCCCCGAAGTTGGCGACGGTGAACGCGATCCACGCGATGTCGATCCAGTGGAACCTTCGAAGGGGCCACTCCTTGCGGTCAGGCGGCATCGATCCGGTAGCCCTTCCCTCGAACTGTGGCGATCACGTCAGTCCCGAGCTTCCTGCGGAGCCTCCCCACGTACACGTCCACGACGTTCGATGCGCTGTCGAAGTAGTAGCCCCACACGGAAGAAAGGAGCCGCTCCTTCGACACCGTGCACCCAGCGTTCCCCATCAGCTCCCGCAGCAGCAGGAACTCGCGCTCGGCGAGCAAGACCGGGCCTGAGCCCCGGTCCGCCTCCCTGCGAATCAGGTCGAGCCGCAGGCGGCCGGCGCGGATGCTGGTGGAGGTGGTGTCGATGGATCGTCGGAGCCTGGCCCGGACCCTGGCGAGGAGCTCGTCCAGGACGAACGGCTTTGCCAGGTAATCCTCGGCGCCGAGCTCGAGGCATTCGACCTTGGACGCGGGCTCGGCCACCGCCGACAGGACGATCACCGCCTGGCCGGGCCTGCGCTCGAGCAGGCGCCGGAGGAGCGATACGCCGTCGAGGCCCGGCATGAGCAGGTCGAGGATCACCAGATCGTGGGGATGAGCGGTTGCCGCCCGGAGGCCCTCGACGGCATCGGCCGCTGTGTCGACGACGTACCCCTGCGCTTTCAGGCCTCGCGCCACGAAGTCCTGGATCCGAGGCTCGTCGTCGATCAGGAGGATGCGAGCCGATGCATCGCCCCGGGTCTGCGATCCGGGCGAAGGTTCCCTCCACGATGCCTGCATGGACATCCGGCTTCCTAGCTTGCGTCTCGAGCCCGAGCCTCGCAACTCGGTTCTTGGCGAGGATGACAGTCCTGTCATCCGAGCCCGGGGTTCAGCACGTTCACAGGCCCCGTTCATGACAGTTCGTTCATGTGCCCCATCTCGGCCTCGTGCCGGCCCGGGAGTGTGATATTGGAGAGGTGACCACGTGGACCCGAGGCTCGGTTCGGCCTTCGTCGAGGAGCGTGGCAAGGAGGTGCCCATGCGACTGAGGGTCTCGTCCGGCGGCAGGCTCCTACCGGGCAGCGGCGCGATCCTGGCACTCGCGTCGACCCTGATCGTGCTGGCGACGGCTTGCGGCGGCGGCGGGGAGAAGGCTCCGCCAACCTATTCGGTCTCCGTCCAGAAGTTTCGGTACAACGGCTTCCCGACTTCGATTCCGAGTGGCGACCTCACGATCAGCTTCTCGAACCGGGAGAACCTGGACATCGTCCACGAGATGATCCTGCTGTCGCTCCCATCGGGGAAGACCAAGGACGACGTCGTCTCCGACGCGAAAGCCAAGGGGCCGGACGCGGAAGGAGACTTCCTCTCCTTCGGAGAGATCGGTGATGTGGACACCGGAGCCACGAAGGCTCAGGTGTTCAACCTTCCGGCCGGGAACTACGTGTTCGCTTGCTTCGAGGAGGGCAACCTGGGCGACCCCGAAGCCAAGGGGAAGGCCCATGCGGCCCGGGGGATGGTCTTCCAGTTCACCGTGACGTAGTGGGAAGACGAGGAAGGTGGCGACTCTTCGCCGGCGCTGGAGCGGCGGCGGCGCTCTTCCTGTCCGCGTGCGCCCGGCAGGGAGCCACGGTCCAGGGCGAGGAGATCCACCGCCTCTACGGAATCATCCAGGGGCTTGCAGCGTTCGTCTTCGTGCTCGTCGAGGCCCTCCTCATCTGGTCGATCATCCGCTTCCGGAAACGGGACGAGGCGCCACCACCTCAGGTGTTCGGGAGCAATCGGGCCCTGGTCGGGTTCTTCGCCTTCGGGGCCGTCATCGTGGCGGTGTTGTTCCCGTTCGGCGAGCAGACGCTCTCCCACGTGCAGCGGCAGGAGCCTCCCCTGGTGAATCTCCGCGTGGAGGCGTTCCAGTGGGAATGGACGGCCTACTACCTGAACGAGGGGATCTTCACCACCGGGCGGACCTTGAAGCAGCCAATGGTGATGGAACTCCCAGTGGACGAGCCGGCCCACATCATGCTCGTCTCGCGCGATGTCATGCACGAGTTCTTCGTCCCGGACTTCCTGTTCATGCGCAACGCCATCCCCGGGCATCCGAACACCTTCACCTTCACTCCGAACAAGATCGGGACCTACCAGGCGCAGTGCGCGGAGTACTGCGGGCTGTGGCACTCGAGGATGACGTTCGTGGTGAAGGTGGTGTCCCCGACCGACTACGCGGCCTGGGTGAAGGACAAGACACTGCACGCGATCGGTGGGAACTGCTCTCCGAACGGCGCGAGCGTCCACCTCACCGCCAAGAACACCACGTGGAGCACCAACTGCATCGCGATCCCGGCCGGACAGCGTCTGTCACTGACGGTCACGAACCTGGACGACGGCGTGGACCACAACTTCGGCATCTGGCCGAGCATCCAGGATGCCATCGCCAAGAAGGGGCAGCTCTACCAGACCGGCAGGTTCCCGGGTGTCGCGACCCGGAGCTTCGACGTGACCGCGACGACAACGCTGAAGCCGGGCCGGTACTACTTCCAGTGCGATGTCCATGGCGTGGCCATGGCCGGCGCCTTCATCGTGAAGTGAGAAGGGCGGGGCGGATGACGGCAGACGCGAGCGGCGCGCACGGCGGGGGTCGCGGAGGGAGGCCCGATGGCGGTCACTGAAGCCAGGCCGAAGCCCATCGCCCCTGAGCCGTACCGCCGGCGGGTGCTGGAGTGGCTCACCACGACCGATCACAAGAAGATCGGGATCCTCTACCTCGTCAACTCGTTCTCGTTCTTCGTCATCGCCGGGGTCATGGCACTGCTGATGCGGTCGGAGCTGGCCCAGCCGGGGACGCAGTTCCTCTCGGCCCGTGCCTACAACCAGGTCTTCACCGAACACGGGACGCTCATGATCTTCCTGTTCATCTTCCCCACCCTGGCGGGGTTCGGGAACTACTTCGTGCCGCTGCAGATCGGGGCCCTGGACATGGCGTTCCCCCGCGTCAACGCGCTCTCGTTCTGGCTGCTCCCGGTGGGAGGCCTGACCATCGTCTCCGGGTTCGTGGCGAAGGGCGGAGCGGCGGCCGGCGGCTGGACCAGCTTCGCCCCTCTGTCGGAGCAGCTCGGGACGGGCGAGGACCTGTGGATCGCGGGGCTTCTGCTCGTGGGGGCGGCCTCAATCCTCGGGGCCATCAACTTCATCGTGACCATCCTGCGGATGCGGGCCCCCGGCATGAGCATGATGCGCATGCCGATCTTCTGCTGGAGCACGCTCGCCACGTCCCTGCTCGTCGTTCTCGCCACGCCCGTCATCACCGCCGGCCTCATCATGCTGTTCGCCGACCGCCATCTCGGGACCACGTTCTTCTCCGCTGCCAAGGGGGGAAGCCCTCTCTACTGGCAGCACGTGTTCTGGTTCTTCGGCCACCCCGAGGTGTACATGTTGATTCTCGCGGCCTGGGGCATCGTGAGCGAGATCCTCCCGGTGTTCTCGGGGAAGCCGCTGTTCGGCTACCGAGGGGTGGTCCTCGCCTTCCTCCTGATCACCGCCCTGTCCTTCAGCGTGTGGGCCCACCACATGTTCGCCACCGGCGCCGTCGAGCTTCCGTTCTTCAGCATCACGACCGAGATGATCTCCATCCCCACGGGCGTCCTGTTCTTCATCTGGCTTGCCACGTTGTGGAAGGGGAAGCTGAGGTTCGAAGTCCCGATGCTGTTCGCGCTCGGCTTCGTGGCCATGTTCTTGATCGGCGGGATCGACGGGGTGTGGATGGCGGCTCCCGCCATGGACTTCGCCATCCACGACACGTACTGGGTGGTGGCCCACTTCCACTACGTGCTTTTCGGCGGAACGGTCTTCGGGATCATGGCCGGGATCTACTACTGGTTCCCGAAGATCACCGGACGGATGCTGTCCAGGCGCCTCGGTCTCTGGCACTTCTGGCTGCAGCTGGTCGGGTTCAACCTCACCTTCTTCCCCATGCACATGCTCGGACTGCAGGGCATGCCTCGCCGGATCGCCGACTATGCGCCCGACCGGGGGTGGAACACCATGAACCTCCTCTCGACCATCGGGGCGTTCGTCATCGGCCTCTCCATGTTGATCTTCGCGGTGAACGTGATCCTCACGCTCCGCAAACCGAGGACCGCGCCGGCCGACCCATGGAGCGGGAACACGCTGGAGTGGGCCACGACCTCGCCCCCGCCGCCCCACAACTTCGACCGGCTTCCGGTCATCGGCTCGGCACGTCCCGTGTACGACGCGCGCCTCGCCGGGACGGTCGCGGAGGGAGATGGAACATGAGCACGGCCGAGATGGCGAGCGACGAACGCGCCGTCCGGGGAACGAGCAGCCCGGTGCTGGGAATGGTGCTCTTCGTCGCCTCGGAGGCCATGTTCTTCGCCGCGTTCTTCGCCATCTACGCCATGAGCTACTCGTCGCAGCCATCCTGGCCGCCCAAGGACGTCACCGTGCCGAGCATCGGGGTGCCGTCCGTCATGACGGGCCTCATCGTCGCGAGCAGCTTCTTCCTCCAGTTGGGGGTTCGGGCCATCCGGAGAGGCGACGGGAGGCGCCTCTCGCTGTGGTTGGCGACCACGCTCTTCCTGGGGGCGGCCTTCACGGCGCTGCAGCTGTACGGCTATTCCCAGATCGAGTTCGGGATCCGCGAGGGCATCTACGCGTCGCTCTTCTACATCATGACCGGGGTGGCACTGGCCCACGTGGCTGGAGGCGTGGTCTTCCTCCTCCTGGTTCTCGTTCGCTCGGCCACCGGTCACCTGACCATGGTTCGGCACGAGTCCGCGGAGGCGGCGGCCATCTACTGGCACTTCGTGGTGGTCGTCTCCGTGGCCCTCTACGTTGCGTTCTACCTACTGGCCTCGGTTCACCCCAAAGGGCCGTGACCGTCTCCTGGGCGTGGCGGGGGTTCGGACGGGAGGGGACGGGTTGAGCCTGTACGCACGCGCCGTGTTGGGTCTGGCCCTGTTCCTGGTCGTCGCCGGCCTGATCTACGGCTCTACGAGTCACGAGTACCAGGGCACGCTGCTGTTCGTGGTCGCCGCCGCCGGTTTTGCCTTCATCGGGTTGTTCGTTCGCCGGGCGGTTCGAATGACCGCGCGGGAGGCGCGGTCCGAGGAGCATGCCGAGGAAGAGCCTCACGTGACGCCGACCATCTGGCCGTTCGTGCTGTCGCTGGCGGGAGTGGCGCTCGTCCTCGGCGCGTTCATCAACAAGTGGCTCCTGGCCATCGGCGCGGCATTGTTCCTCACCGCGAGCGTGGGCTGGTTCGCGGACATAGGGCGACAGTGGGGCAATGACCGGCATCGGTGACATCCGGGGACGGGGAATCACCGCTCGGAGTGCCCGGGATCACTCAGCTTCGCAGGAGCAGGAACACGGTGGCCAGGATCAGCGTGGCCAGGATCGTGAGGTAGACGACGGCGTGGTACTGGGAGGGGCTCGGGCTGGGAAGGTCGGCGGGATTGCATCTCCGGCACACCGAGCGGCCCGATGGAACGGTGATCCCGCACCGCACGCACCTGTCGTACAGGGACCGCATGTCGATTTCAAGTCTACGCCGCATCGACGGTCCGCGGAATCCCCCGTGAACGGCGCGAGGGACGACAGAAGGTGAGGGTACAGGCGGCGGCCAGCCGGAGGGACCTCCTCGCGCTCGTCGCCGACTACGTGGCCCTCACCAAGCCACGGATCGTGTCCCTCCTGCTCTTCACGGGTATCTGTGGGTTCCTGGCCGGGGGCCGCGGCCGGCTGTCCCCCGGCCCGCTGATCGCCGTCCTCGGGGGCGGAGCCCTGGCTGCCGGCGGGGCGAATGCGATCAACTGCGCGATCGATCGCAATCTCGACGCCCTCATGTTCCGGACACGCGACCGGCCCGTTGCGGCCGGGCGACTCGCCGCGTCCCAAGCTGTCGCCTTCGGCCTCTTGCTGAACGTCCTCGCGGGGGCCTGGCTGGTGGACGCGACCAGCCCTCTTGCAGCCGGCCTGGCCCTGGCCGGATCGGCATGGTACGTGCTCGTCTACACGTGGTGGCTGAAGCCTCGGTCTCCACAGAACATCGTCATCGGCGGGGCGGCAGGGTGCTTTCCACCACTGGTCGGTTGGGCGGCGGCCACCGGCGGGCTCGACGGCACCGCCTTGTCCCTGGCAGCTGTGGTCTTCATGTGGACGCCGCCGCACTTCTGGTCGCTGGCCACCCTGCTGCGACAGGACTATCGACGCGCGGGAGTGCCGATGCTGCCGGCCGTGGCTCCGCCTGCAGCGACCGCGAGATCCATGCTGCGGTATGCGGCGGCCACGGTGGTCGTCAGTCTCTTGCCCCTGGCGTGGGGAGGGCTGGCCGCGATCTACGGGGCCGTGGCAACGCTGTTGGGCACAGAGCTGCTCAGGCGAACCGGATCGTTTCGCCGGCATGCGACGTCGCGAGCAGCTGCGAGCCTGTTCCGGTACTCGCTGGTCTATCTACCCGCGTTGTTCCTGGCCGCCGTCCTCGACCGGGCCCTGCTCTAGGCCGCTCTGATCGCTCTGCTGGGGACCCCCGGCCCCGCCGGGGTTCTCCACGCCTGCCACCGAGCTCGGGCATTCATGGCGATCACGGGAGCCGTGGCCGGGATCGTCGCGGTGGCGCTCGGCCGCGTGCGGGCCCGTCAGCGAGGAGGCGCTGCGGCTACGGCACCGCTGGGTTCGCGATCTCGAGGGCCCGCTTGCCACGAACGCGGAGGAGCGGCTCCGGGCCATCGCCCAGGCTGAGGGCCGGCTTGTCAAGGTCGTGCCGGAGCTGCTGTTCGTCTGTGTCGAGAACGCCGCTCGCTCCCAGATGGCTGCGGCGCTCGCAAACGCCCGGGCCGGGGGGCGCGTCCATGCGTGGTCGGCAGGGAGCAGACCGTCTCTGGCAGTCCAGCCCACGGTTGTCCGGGCCATGGACCGCATCGGCATCGACCTGTCGACAGCGGTGCCGAAGCCGCTGACGAACGACCTGGTCCGGGCAGCAGACGTCGTGGTCACCATGGGATGCGGCGAGGACTGCCCCGTGTTTCCGGGTGTTCGGTACTTGGAGTGGTCCGTGCCCGACCCCGCTGGGCGGCCTCTCTCCGAGGTGGCACGCATCCGAGACAACCTCGACCGGCGGGTGCGGCGCCTCATCAGAGAGACGGCGGCTTGAGCCACCTCCCGGTCATCGGCGGGAGCGACGCCGGGATGGACCACAACCGCTACTACCCGGGGCCCACGAGATCAGGACGCGGTGGGCAGGAGACGCCCGGTCCGGTCGGCTCCCTCGACTGGGTGCGCGACCGCGAGCGCGCCGTCCCGTGCCAACGATCACCGGGAATCAGCGGATCGTGAGCGGTGCCTCGAGGCCCCGCGTGGCTCGCCGAGCGGGGCCGGCCGCCGACCCTTTGCTTCTCGGGGCATGGGGTGGTGAGCGCCCTCATGGCTCTCACCGGCCTCCCTTGCCCAAACGTCCAAGCAGGAGGATGAGGACCCAATGAGGACCCCAGTATCCCCAGAGCTTCACGCCGCCTTGGCGAGGATCTCAGACGAGCTGTCGAGCGAGTTCGCCGGGATCCTGTCGCACGAGACCATCACCCGGTACCTGGAAGAGTCCGCGGAGAGGTTCCTGTCGGGAGCGACGGTGACCCGGTTCGTTCCCATCCTGGTCCAGCGGTTCGCCCGGGAACGGCTCCAGGCCCTGGGCCAGGCGAAGGGAACGATCGGCAAACCGGTGCCGGAGGTCCTGTTCGTGTGCGTGCACAACGCCGGCCGAAGCCAGATGGCCGCGACGCTCCTCGACCACCACGCGCTGGGGCGGGTCCACGTGCGGTCCGCGGGAAGCGCACCGGCGGAGGAGGTCAACCCCATGGTCGTCGAGGCCCTGGCCGAGATGGGGCTGGATGCCTCCAAGGTGTTCTCCAAGCCGCTCACCGACGAAGTGGTGCGCGCGGCGGACCTGGTCATCACCATGGGGTGTGGCGATGCCTGCCCGGTCTATCCGGGCAAGCGATATCTGGACTGGGACCTCCCCGATCCCGCGGAGAAGTCGCTCGACGAGGTTCGCCCGATCCGCGACGAGATCGAGCGTCGCGTGCTGACCCTCCTCCAAGACCTCACCGCAGCCTGAGGGTGGACCTGCTCAGGCGAACCCTGGCCGAGTTCATCGCTCGATTGCGACCGTAATTACGGCGGGAGTACTGAGGCCCCTTTGCTGGAGGGACGCCCAGTTCTCGTCACCGGTGTCTCCGGTCAGCCCAGCGCGGGAGCAGGACGTTCGAAACCACTCGGAAACGCCTGAGCAACGCGGGTTCCACATGCCCGAGACCGCATCGAAACCCTACGTCCATACCGTCTGTCGTCATGGCTCGCCGAGGGGCGGGCCCCGCCGGGTGGCGAAAGGAGGGACGCGTGTCGAGGTGGCTCGTCGGAAACTCGGCTGCGCGGACCGTGTCCGCCCCCCGGGGCCCCGGCCCCGCCGCCGCGTCCGGCACGGCCGGTCCGATCCCCACGGTGGTGAAGAGGAGCGCTGCCGTTGCCAGGGGGACGAGCACACATCCCCGACGGAGCACGGGAGGCTGGGAGCCAACCATCCACCGCATCGTGTTCACCCCTTCCCTCCTGTGAAACGGGATGCGAGCACCGCGATCGCGTCCCACCCCGGTGCGTTCGGGGACTTCGTCCAGGGATGAGCCAGACCGTTTCACGCTGCTTCGAGACGGTGTCGTCTGGAACGTCTGCAGCGGTCGAGGGCGGGACCGACATCGAGCCCGCCCCCGGCCCACCGCCTCAGGCTCAACTCAGCTCGATCGTGAGGTACTGCCCGGAATGACCGTTCAGCTTGCCGTTCTTCACGAGGGCCGTCCCCTGCGCATTGCGGAACGATCCCGTGCCACCGACCACGGCGAACCTGGCGCCCCGTTCGAAGGCCGAGACCCTGGAGGACCCGGCGAGCATGATCCGGCCGCCGGGGAGGATCAGCGTTCCATCCACCAGCCCGATCAGATCCCCCTTGGCCAGCAACCTGACCACGACGATGTCGTTGATCCCGGTCCCGACTCTCTCGCCGGTGTCGGGCGAGATGATCGGATACTGCTCCAGATCGAGATCCCCGGCGCTGGGGCCGCCGCTCTGGTCGACATCCACGAACTTCTCGAACCCGACCTGCTCGTCCGCGAACACCCGGATACGTTGTCCTGCCGATCCGGCGGCCTGCGAGAGCGTGGGCGTGATCACCGCAGCCGTCACGACGCCCGCCGCCGTGATCAGTCCCAGCAATCTGCCTCTCATGACTCCTCCTTCCGCGAGCATGCCCTCGACGCCTCTGCGTCGGTGCCGCTCGCGGAGGAGGGTGTCAGGAAGGGGAGCGCGAAGGATCGGGAGGATTACCGATTCCCTGTCCGATTTTCGCGCGCCTCCGCTCGGACGCTGGCTCACCTCGGCGCTCCCCCCGCCCGAGCGGCGGGTCCGGGGCCTTCAGGCCTGTCAGGGCAGTCGGTTCCTGCCGGAACCGACATTCACGCGGCGGCGTGGGGACCGCGTCCTCCCCCCCGCCCGCGGGAAGGTCTGGCTCAGGCGCTCGGAGCTGGACGCCCACGTGGAGCAGGGGCGCAAGATCGCCGAGGGCGCAAGGAACGGACGGTGCACCGTGTCTTGAGGATTTCATTGACCGATTCCCCGGAAGGGCGGACACTGGGCCACCCCTCTACGAAAGGACCCCAAGATGCGGAAGCCATCACCTGCCATGTTCGTCGCCTTGCGGCGCTGTTCGTCGCCCTGGGAGGCGACGCCGTGGCCGCGACCACCGCCAACTTCATCCTCGGCACGTCAAACAGCGCCACCTCGACCACCGCGCTGTCAGCGCCCATCGTAGGCCCGGCGCTGCAGATCTCGAACACGAGCACCACGACCGGAGCGACCGCGCTCCGGCTGAACGTCGCCGCCGGTCATGCCCCCCTCACCGTCAGTTCGGGTGCGGGCAAGGCGACGAACCTGAACGCCGACCAGCTCGACGGCCGCGACTCCACGGGCTTCGTTCAGGGCCGGGGCACGTTGCTCTCAAGCCGCATCGTCTTCATACCGACGGCTGCGAAGAAACTCCTGACGATCCCCGGACTCGGCTACTTGCAGGCTCAGTGCACTGGTGGCACGGGCGCGTACGTGGCATGGTTCAACGATAGTGGCGGCCCTGTCGATATGTGGAGCGACACGAACAACAGCCATTTCGACGGCATCGTCGCGCCGAGCGGGAACGGTTATTCGATCGTTCGCACAGCCAACGCCATTTATGGAGCCACCCTTGCCCTCGGTGTTGGAAACGATCCGGGGGCGCGGCGGATAGCCGTCCTCCACGTCTTCGCCTTCCAACAAGGTTCAGGCTGGCCCTGCGGCTTCCAAGTACAGGGCACACTCTGGACGAGCCCATGAGGACGGGGCACTCCTCCGGCCCGCCCTTCGTTGCGACCTCCGCTCTGACGGCGTGGACGTGACTCCATGAAGATGCGGAGTCGGCCAGCAGACCAGATTCCCTCGACGTCGGGTTCGACCTCTGGGAGGGCGCGATTCTCTGACAATTGGAGTCTGCCGTCAGGTCCGACGAAGCCTCCACGGTCGAGCACCCGCCGGAGGTCCCGGGTGGGGGACCCCGGCTGGTCTTCCGGCTCCGGGTACTCCTATGACTGGCGCAAGCAGGAGGCTCGTCTGAACGAGTTCCCGCAGTTCACCACCACCATCGACGGTGCGAACGTGCACTTCCTGCACGTGCGTTCCCAGGGGCCGAAGGCGCTACCGCTCATCATCACTCATGGCTGGCCCGGCTCCATCGTGGAGTTCCTGAACATCATCCGCCCGCTGACGGACCCAGCTGCCCACGGTGCTCGTCCGTCGGATGCTTTCCACCTGGTGATCCCCTCGATCCCGGGCTACGGGCTCTCTGGGCCGACCCGCGAGGTCGGGTGGACCACGGCCCGCGTCGCCAGGGCGTGGGCCGAGCTGATGAGCCGCCTCGGCTACGAGCGTTACGGAGCCCGCAGGACGGCGACTGGGGCGCGTTCGTCTCCCGGAGCTAGGCCGTGTCGATCCAGAACACGTCGTCGGCGTCCACGTGAACGCCGCCACGTTCGGGTTCTTGCCGTTCGGGCCCGTGGACCCGGAAGAGCTGGCCACCCTCACGGATGGGGAGAGGCGCGACTCGAGCGCCTCAGCAAGAGCACCGCAGGACCAGGGAACGGCTATTTCGAGATCCAGGCCACCCGCCCGCAGACGCTTGCCTACGGGCTCACCGACTCGCCGGTCGGTCAGCTCGCCTGGATCGTGGAGAGGTTCAAGGAGTGGACCCACTCCGCGGACATCCCCGAAGACGCCGTCGACCGCGACCAGATGCTCACCAACGTCATGCTCTACTGGCTCACCGGTACGGCTGCAGCCTCGGCCCGCCTGTACTACGAGAACATGCATTCCGTCTCCTGGAGTCAGCAACCCTCCACGACACCGACTGGAGTGGCGGTGTTCGCGGAGGCCTATGCCATCCGTCGATACGCCGAGCGGGGCAACAACATCGTGCACTGGTCGGAGTTCGATCGCGGAGGTCACTTCGCGGCCATGGAGGTACCTGACCTCCTCATGGGCGACAGACGGAAGTCCTTCCGTGCGCTCCGGTGATCGCTGGCCCCGTCCTGGCCGGATCTCGGACGCTCGCCCTGACCCGCTCTCCCCTGGCAAGCAACGCCCGGACGAGGTTGTTGCCCAGGTGGCCATTCGACCCTGTGACCGAGGACAAGTCGTTCATCGGCTCGGCTCCTCCCTCGCCGCGCTGCCGAGCCCTGACCGTCTCGTCTTGGTCCTGGACTCGGCGGCCATGCCCGCCGCGATCAGCCCGGGCCCGGGACGCGCCGTGGTGTTGAAGTAGGTCAGCGCCTCCCCGCAGCGATCGCACAGTAGGTGATCGTCGGGCTGGCCGCCGCAGCCGGTGTGCTCGACCAGGCGGGGGACGCCGGCGGGCTCGGGATAGTGGGTGTCGCCCCAGCGCAGGAGGTGCAGGATGACCGGCCAGAGCTCGTGACCCTTGGCGGTCGCGCGGTACTCGTAGCGCGTAGGGCGCTGTTGGTAGGGAACGCGCTTCAGCACCCCCTGGTCGACGAGGCGCTGAAGACGAGCGGCCAGGACGCTGCGGGTGATCCCCAGCGCATCAAGCAGGTCGTCGAAGCGGTGCGCGCCGAGGAACACACTGCGCAGGATCAGCAGCGACCAGCGCTCGCCGACCACCTCGAGCGAGCGGGCGATCGAGCATGTCTGGGTTTCGTAGTCACGCTTCAGCATCGAGCGTCCTCCGATCGGAGAATGGTCAGTCGTTTCATCGAACTCATGATAGGCTGCCCCAAGTCGGTCCGATCACACGACTCATCACGGGCACAGGCACGCTGATCCAGCGCATCTGACAAGGAGCTCACGGATGACCGACCTCACCCAGCTGAGCGAGTTCATGGCGCTGCTCGGTATCCAGTTCGACGAGACCACGCCGACACGCGTCAGCGGGTCGATCGCCGCCGACGAACGCCACCAGCAGCCATGGGGAATCGTCCACGGAGGGCTCTACACCACAGCGATCGAGACCTTCGCGACGACCGGCGCCTACGAAGCGGTCAAGGATCACGGCCAGCAGGCCGTGGGAGTCGCGAATGTCACCGACTTCCTGCGCCCCCACCGAACCGGGCGCCTCGAGGTCGTCGCCGTCTCCATCCATCAGGGCCGCACCCAGCAGCTCTGGCAAGTCGACATCCGCCGTCCCGAAGACCACGCGCTCATCGCCCGTGGCCAGGTTCGCCTGCAGAACATCGAGGCGACGACATGAGCGCCGCCACTCGGCAGCTTGACGCCGCATGGGGAACGCCACGGAGGAGGACCGTCACCTTGTACGACCCGGCGATCTTCGCCACCGCCGCCGAGCTGCCCGGCCGCCAGCTCCTGCAGGCCATCGTCGAGGGTCGGTTGCCGCCGCCACCGATCGCAAAATCTCGTCGGCGCTCGACTCGTCTCCGTCGCCGACGGTGAGGCGCACTTTCTCTGCACGCCCGACGAAGCCACCCACAACCCGCTCGGCGTGGTCCACGGCGGTTGCTGTCCACTCTGCTCGACACAGCGGCGGGTTGCGCCGTGCACTCGCTCCTGCCCGCAGGGGTCGGGTTCTCCTCGATCGAGATCAAAGTCAGCTTCCTCAAGGTGCTGCGGGCCGACGGGGGCGAGATCGATGTCCACGGGCAGGTGCTGCGTGTCGGTCGGCGAGTCGCGTTCGCCAAGGCGCATGCCCGCGACGGCAAGGGCGAGCTCGTCGGCCACGCCACCACGTCCGTCGCCGTGCTCCGCCGATGAGCGGCCCGACAACGACCAGGTCCAAACGAAAGGAAGCGCCCATGTCCAGCACGGACTCCCCCACGGGCATGCCCATCGAAGGCGCCGTCGCTCTCGCTCTCGTCACCGGCGGCAACGCGGCTTCGGTCGTGCGTTCGTCGACGACTGCTCGAACATGGAGCGGGCAAGGTGTATGCGGCCTCGCGCTCGCGGCAACCGCAACGTGACGAGCGGATCGTTCCGCTCGTCGACGTCGCAGACGATGCTTCGGTGGCGGCGGCGGTGCAGGCCGCTCCCGACGTGTCCATCGTCGTCGACAACGCCGGCATCGGGCTGATCACGCCCGTCCTCGACGCGCCGCTCGCCGACATCCGCACCGAGCTGGAGACCAACCTCTTCGGGATGATCCGCGTCGCGCGGGCGTTCGCGCCAGTCCTTGCCCGCCATCCCTCCAGCGCCACGTTGAACGTGCTGTCGGTGCTGTCCTGGCTTGCGATGGGCAGGGGCTACGAGATTTCCAACCCGCGGCACGGTCGGCGACCAACCCGATGCGGGTGCAACTTCGCGAGCAGGGCACGGTGGTGACCGCGCTGCATGTCGCAGAGCCTCCAAGAAACCGGGGCGGGTTCAGGGATCCGGACTCGTGTGTTTCGCCGACACTCGTGCCGCTACGCGCGGGCATGGCGAGGCGACCAACCGCGGAGCTCCTATCGAGGGACGCTTCGCACTTCGCGCTCGATCGATGCCGTGAGCGAGTCGAGGTCGTAGGCCCCTTCATGGCGACGTCCGTCGATGAAGAACGTCGGTGTGCCGCCACCCCGCTTGCATCGGCGCTTTCGACGTCACGAGCCACGCGGAGGGCGTGTCGCCGTGATTCCAGCTCGGCGGAGAACCGATCGACGTCGAGGTTCAACTCCCGGGCGTAGCCGCGAAGGTCCTCGATGCCCAGTGTGCCTTGATGCGAGAAGAGGAGATCGTGCATCTCCCAGAACCTTCCCTGCGCGTCCGCGGCCTCTGCCGCCTCCGCGGCGACTTGGGCGTGCTCGTGCACGTCGACCAGAGGCAGATTCCGGAAGACGAACCGGAGATCGCGCCCGAACTCCCGAAGAAGCTCCCTGACGACGGGTTCGGCCCGGCCGCAATGCGGACACTCGAAGTCGCCGTACTCCACCAGCGTGACCGGCGCGTCCTCGGGGCCCCGAACGTGGTCGACCTCGAGAGAGAGCTGGGTGCCCCACCGAGAGTGACGTCGAGCCTGGTGTTCCACAATCGCTCGTAGCTCGACGACCACGGGGAGTTCGCCCAGGCGAGCGCCGCGACCGCGGCGGCGAGCAGCACGAGAGCGCTCGCGTTCTGCGTGGCGATGAAATCCCGAAGCGGCGACGCGAGCCGGCGCGCCGGTGTGCTTTGCTCGACGAGCGGTTCCGACTTCACGGTGCGCTCAGTCTGCCCGGACGCCGACCGAACTGTATAGCTGCAGCACGCCGATCAGAGGACTTCGTGCGACCTGAGGTGACGCCGGAACGTCGAGCATCACCCGCGATCCCGGCGACACGCATGGTTCGACCGGGAACACCTAGAATGGGGTCCGTGGGACCTGCTCGTTCGGTCGCGTGGACAACCTCTCTCGCGAGCCGGCGTCTCAGCCCTGGTGTCTCAGCCAAGGAGGGCGGATGGGGGTCGTCTACACGTCCCGTATACGGATCGAACGGCTCTCCGGCGGAACCCGCAGAGCCTCGGTGCCCGTGGACCAACCGGTCCTGTTCGGAGTCCACGACGAGATCGCCGAACACTACAAGCGCGAGCCGGGGACGTACGACCCCCATGCCGCCACGCTGGACTACCTGGTGGCGGCCGCGGGCGGCTGACTGACCGGCACCCTGGGAGGCGCGCTGGAGGCGCGCGACGTGCCCGCATCCGACGGCCGGCTTGTGGCCGAGGTGACCGGCGAGATCGAGAAGACCGAGGCCGGCGTCATCGTTCTTCGCCGGATCCACGTCCGCTACCGGCTGCGGGCCGATCCCGCCGGCCGGCAGGTGATCGACCGGGTTCTCGGGTTTCACGCCGCGAGATGTCCTGTGGCCCAGACGCTCCAGGGCTGTGTGGACATCACGACCGAGCTCGAGCTGGTCCCCGAGTAGGGGCCGAGCTCCATCGCATGAGGCGACCGCTGCTCAGCCCTTGACCGCTCCCCTGGTGAACCCCTGGATGAAGCGGTCGAGGAAGAGGTTGTAGACGAAGGCCACCGGGACGGCCACGAGCACCGCCGCCGCCATCAGCGACTGCCAGAAGAAGACGTCGCCCCGGATGAGCTCGGTGGGAACGCCGATGCTGATGGTCTTCTCCGAGGTCGAGGAGATGAAGGCGAGCGCGTAGATGAACTCGTGCATGGTGAGGGTGAAGGCGAACACCACGACGGTGAAGATGCCGGGGAGGGTGAGCGGCAGGACGGTCCGGACAACCGAGCCGACCAGGCTGTACCCGTCCACCTGAGCCTGCTCCTCGATGTCTCGGGGGATGGCCTTCAGGAACCCCATGAGCAGCCAGACGGACACAGGGATGGTGAAGCTCGGGTACACGACGACCAGCGACCACACCGAGTCCTGGAGCCCGATCGACGCAACCACCCGGGACAGCGGGATGAACAGCAGCGTTGGGGGAACCAGGTACACGAGGAAGATCCCGATGCCGAGACGCTCCCCCCATCGACCGGTCAGGCGGGCCAGCGCGTAGGCGGCGGGGAGCGCCACCGCCAGCGTGATCGTCACCACCAACACCCCCACCAGGACGCTGTTGCGGACGAAGGTGAGATACGCGGTGTGACCGAACAGGAGCCGGAGGTGATCAAGGGTTGGCGGATCGTTGTACAGGAATGGGTTGTTTCCCGGCCTGTACAGGTCACTGCTCTGCTTGAACATCGTGATGGTGGCCCAGATGAAGGGGAAGGCGGCGAACAGGGAGAAGAACGTCACCGTGGCGTAGGTGGCGATCCGCCTGACCACCCGTCGGGCCGCCAGGCCCGCCACCCTCAGGCCACCTCCGCACGCCGGGCCAGGCGCAGGACCAGGGCTACCAGTCCCACCAGCACCGGGAACATGAACAGCGCAACGGCCGCTCCCTGAGCGAGGTCGCCTCCCTCGATGCCCCGGAAGAAGGCCCAGCTCGCCAGGACCTGGGTGGCGTTCTGGGGTCCCCCCCGCGTGAGCACGAAGATCACCGTCATGTCGGTGAACGTGAACACGATGCCGAATAGAACGGCCACCGCCACGATCGGCAACAGCAATGGGAGCGTGACCCCGAACAGCTTGCGCCAGAACCCCGCCCCATCGACCTCGGCCTGCTCCTCCACGTCCTTGGGGATGGCCGCCATCCCCGCCATCAGGATCACTGTGGCCAGCGGCAGCATCCGCCACACCTGGACGGCGATGACCGACCCCATTGCCAGGTGCGTCCTCCCCAGCCACACCACGTGACTCCCCCTGTGGATGATGCCGAGCCAGCCGAGCACCCAGTCGATGGGGCTGAAGATGGAGTGGAGCATCCACAGCCACGCGATGGCCCCGAGCGCGATCGGGGTGGTCCACGGCAGCAGGATCAGGAACCGGACGAACCACCTCCCCCTGAACCGCGTGGTGAGGGCGAACGCGAGGATCGTCGACATGACGACCACGAGGGCCTGCGAGATCAGCGTGAACACGAACGTGTTGCGGAGCGACGTCCAGAACACCGGATCGTGAAGGACCGCCCGAACCGTGCTGAGGCCGGTGAGGTGCAGGGCCGGGTCGCCCACCGTGATGTCGCTGAAGGCGTACAGGATGGCCAGAACCAGGGGGAATCCCACCAGGGCGACCAGGAAGACCACGGCGGGCAGAAGCAGCACGGGCCCCAGCACCCGCTCGCGATCGAGGAGATACCGGCGTTTGGGAACCGACGGAGGCGAGCCGCGGGGGGCGGTTCCCTCGGCCGCGGTCACTCGCTCTTCGCCCTCATATGCCCTCGGGCTTGGTGCGCTCCCCGCTCTGCCCGTCGAAGAAACGCAGGTCGGACCGAGCCACCACGAACTGGTTACCGGTTCCCACCTCCACCGGCGCGGTGACGGTGGACGGCAGTCTGGCGATGACCTTCGTGTCCTCGTCCAGAGCGGGGACGGCGCCGTACACATACCGGTCGGAGCCAAGGTTCTCCACCCTCGTGACCTTGAACTCGAAGGTGGCGTGGTCGCCTCCCGGCTCCACGGCGGACTGCGGCAGGAAGGTCTCCGGCCGGAACCCCATCAGGACCCCGTCCCGGCGCACCAGGTTCATGGGTGGGGACCCGACGAACGTGGCCACGAACGTGTTGTGAGGATCGTGGTAGATCTCCTGGGGCGTACCCACCTGCTGGATCCGGCCCCCGTTCATGACCGCGATTCGGTCGCCCAGGCCCATGGCCTCGATCTGGTCGTGGGTCACGTAGACCGTCGTGGTCCCGATGCGTTGCTGGAACAGCTTGAGCTCGTCGCGGGCCGTCGCCCGCAGCTTGGCGTCCAGGTTCGAGAGCGGCTCGTCGAGGAGGAACACGTCCGGCTCCCGGACCAGAGCTCGGGCCAGGGCGACCCGCTGCCGCTCGCCGCCGGAGAGCTGGCGGGGCTTGCGCTGGAGCAGGTCCTCGATACCGAGCAGTGACGCCGCCCACCCAACCTTCGCGGCCCACTCCTCCTTGGGGACGCCCTGCGCCGCGAGCGGGAACGCGATGTTGCGAAACGCTGTCTTGTGAGGGTACAGGGCGTAGCTCTGGAAGACCATGGCGATCTTCCTCGCGCGCGGTGGCAGGTCGTTGACCGGCTGGTCACCGATCAGGACCTTTCCCTCGCTGGGGTGCTCCAGGCCCGCGATCATCCGCAGGAGGGTGGTCTTGCCGCAGCCCGACGGACCGAGGAGGACGAGGTACTCTCCCTCCTCGCTCCGCAGGTCGACGCCGTCCACCGCCACCACGTCGTCGAAGTGCTTCCTCAGCCCTCGGACCTCGACGACAGCCATCCTCGGTCCATCACCTCCTCGATGCAGCGGCTCGGGTCGATGGGCCCGAGAAGCTCTACGACCCCCCGCCCACCAGGCCCTTCGTGCGCCACTTGTCGAAGATGGGCTTGATCTGGGACTCCGCGCTGGTCACGGCATCCTGCGGCGAGGCCTGACCCCGGGCCGCGCTCGCCATCATGTTGGGCAGGACGAACGTGCCGAACACCTCGCCGATGGCCGCGTTGGCGGGCCCGGGATGCCCCACGTTCGTGCTCCACTGCTCCGCGCCTTGGAGGACGGCAAGCTTGTCGCTGGGCTTGGAGCCGAAGGGGTCGTTCTGCAGCCAGTCGTTCAGCTTCGGAGCGGTGCTCGGGAACGCCGGGAAGTTGTAGAGCTCCGAGTTGTTCACGGCGTCCGCGTAGTTCTTCACGAGATCCAGCAGGAATCGCTGGGCCGTATCCAGGTTCTTGGAGAACTTGGGGACGATGTAGATCGGGATGACGTGGGCGCTGACGACCCCCGTCCCACCCGGCCCCCTGAGAGCCTTGGTGAAGAACACGTCGTCGGCGACGTCTGGACTCGCGTCCTGCGCGGAACGGTACGCCGAGATCGAGTTCAGGACGTAGGACAGCTCGCCGGAGATCAGGCCCTCGTTGTTCGAGGAGGCCGTCCAGCTGAAAACCTCGTTCGTCATGGTGGACTGGAACAGCCGGGCCATGTAATCAACCGCGTCGACCACCTCGGGGGAGTTGATGACCACGTTCTCGTTCTCGTCCTGCTCCGAGCCCCCGAACGACCAGATCAGGGCCCGAGCGGCCATGTTCGAGTCGATCTCCTGGGACATGCCGATGCCCATGCGGACGTTGGCCTGCTGCTTGATCTGCGTGCCACCGGTCATGAGGTCGTCCCAGGTGGAGGGCCCGTCGGCCAATCCGACCTTCTCCCACTGGCTCTTGCGGTAGTCGCCGGCGTCCGGGACCCACCCGTGGCAGAATCCGTAGTACTTCCCGGTCGTCGGGTTGAACGTGCTGTTCTTGCACAGACCGAGCTGCTGGCCGAACTGCTTCTCGGCGTCCTTGTTCACATCGGTCAGGTCGTAGGCGCTGGGTTCAAATGCCGAGGGCGGAGACAGCAGCTCGATCAGATCGTGTCCTTGCCCGGCATTGATCTCGGCGGTGGTCCTGGCGGACAGGTCGGCCAGGTCGATGTGGTCGACGGTGACGGCCACACCATTGTCGTCTCCCCACTGCTTGACGTAGCCGCCGAACCAATCGTCGTAGCGGGGCACGAAGTGGCTCCACTGGAGGATCTTGAGCTGCTTGCCCCCTCCCCCTCCGCCTCCACCGCCGCACGCCGCGAGGACCGGTCCCGCCGACGCCACCAGGGCCACCGCTCCGGTCGTTTGCAGGAACTCCCTCCTTGAGAGCCTGCGACTCCACCTCCGAGGATCGAGGGCCCTGCCCCCTGTCGGCTCCATCATTCACGCCTCCTCACTTCTCCCGATTCCCTGGGACGCGTTGCCGAGGACGGCGCGGGAGGACCGCGGGAGGGTTCGGTGATCCACCCTCGCCCCGCGATTGGCGTCGATCGAGACTTAACCCGAACGGTCACCCGACTGGAAGGATCATCTCCCTCACGGCTCGGATAAAAACACAGCGGTTCAACCGGTCGGATCTTACTCCGAAGGCCCGAACGGCCGTTTCACGGCCTCCTTCGGCCTCGGCGCCCGGGTCGATCCCAGGACCTCGGGGATGGCTACGCGGGGTGACACGCGTCCTGATCCCTCCTCATCGGATCCGGGTTTGAGCCCGATCCACCGCTCCAGCATCCTGCTCGGGCGCGTCATGGCCGATGCCATCACGATGCTGATCGAAGGCGCGATCATTGTCGGTATCGCGGTGCTGATGGGGGCCAGGCCCCCAGGCCGGGTGGCTCGGTGCGCTCGCGATGCTAGCCTATGCGACGTTGTCCGGGGTCGTCTGGGCGTGCGTGTCGAACCTCATCGCGCTTCGCACCAGGACTCCGAGCTGACCCTGGTGGCGGGCCTCTTCCTGACGCTGCCGGCTCTCTTCCTCACCCCTGCCTTCTTCCCCGAGCCGCTCCCGCCGGGGTGGCTCCAGGCGGTCGCGACGGGGAATCCCGCGGCCTACGTGATCGAGACCGGAAAGCGTCTGATGAGCATCGGCCACGACAGGGGGCAGGACCTTCGGACGCTGATCGCCCTGGTCGTCGCCGGATTCGTGCTTGCCCCGGGGGCGGCGGCGGTGGCGGCTTTTCGAGCAACCACGAAGTGACGTCGGAGCCGGCAGAAGAAAGGAGCGTGCGGATGGATCAGAACGCGATGGGGCACCGCGTCGACCCGGAGACCCCGATCGAGGACACCGGCGGCGCGCTGCGCGAACTGATCGAGGAGGGCAAGGTCAGGCATATCGGCTTGTCGGAGGCGGCGACCGTCGAACCGGTCTGAGCCGGCGGGTCGCGACCCCTAGGCCGGCCTCGCGAGCAGCTCGTCGAGTCGGGCGTAGGTGGGCCCGCGCTGACCGTTGGCGAACCGCGATATCGTCCCAGCACGGGGAGAGTCCTGCTTTTTTCAGCGGGGGCTGTCGATTCCATCGCTCCCCGTTTGTCTCATAGGTGACCATCCCGAGAAGGAGGGGCCATGAAGTACATGCTGCTGATCCATCAAGGCGACTCCCCGACGCCGCGGTCGCCCGAGGCGTGGACGACCCTTTCCGAGGACGAGCAGAAAGCCGTATACGCCGACTACCAGGCGATCAGCCAGACCCCGGGCGTCACCCCCGGCCTCGGGCTGGACGCTCCCGAGACGGCAACCACCGTGCGGGTGCAGGACGGCAAGACGCTGATCACCGACGGCCCTTTCGTCGAGATCAAGGAATCGATCGGCGGCTACCTCCTGTTCGAGGCCGACGACCTCGACGCTGCGATCGAGCTGGCCTCGCGGATCCCGGCGGCACGCCTGGGCGGCGCGGTCGAGGTGCGTCCGATCGTGGAGTGGTAGCGATCCTCGAGCGGGTCTTCCGCGACCAGTGGGGACGTGTTCTCGCTGCGCTGATCGGCTTCCTCGGCGACTTCGATCTCGCCGAGGAAGCCGCGCAGGAGGCCTTCGCGATCGCCGCGGAGCGCTGGCCGCGAGACGGGGTTCCCGCGAACCCGGGCGCTTGGCTGGTGACGACGGCGCGCAACCGAGCCATCAACCGCATCCGCCGCGATCGCACACTGGCCGCGAAGACCCGCCTGCTCCAGGTGCCGGAGGCAGCACAGGACACGATGAACGCGACGACGTTTCCCGACGAGCGACTCGAGCTCATCTTCACGTGCTGTCATCCGGCGCTGGCCACCGAGGCGCAGGTCGCCCTCACCCTGCGGACGCTCGGCGGCCTGAGCACCGGCGAGATCGCCCGCGCGTTCCTGGTCCCGGAGCCGACGATGGCCCAGCGGCTGGTGCGGGCGAAGCGCAAGATCAAGGCCGCCGGCATCCCGTTCCGGGTGCCTCCCGACCACCTGCTGCCCGATCGGCTCGTCGCCGTGCTCGCGGTCGTCTATCTGATCTTCAACGAGGGCTACGGGGGTCGCGGCGAGCTCGCGGCCGAAGCGCTCGTGCTCGGGCGAGCGCTGGCCGAGCTGATGCCCGACGAGCCTGAGGTGCACGGCCTCCTGGCGATGATGCTGCTGCTCGATGCCCGCCGGGAGGCGCGGTTCCGGAGCGGAGACCTGGTGCTGCTCGCCGACCAGGACCGTTCGCTCTGGGACACGGCACAGATCGCCGACGGGCGGGCGGTGCTCGACCGCGCCCTCGCCCTGCACGGACGCGGCCCCTACGTCGTGCAGGCGGCGATCGCGTCCCTGCACGCCGACGAGCCGCACGACTGGCCCCAGATCGCCGCCCTCTACGGCGAGCTTTCCCGCCTCACCGGCTCCCCCGTCGTGGAGCTGAACCGGGCCGTGGCGGTCGCCGAGTCCGAGGGTCCGGAGGCGGGGCTCGTCATCGTCGATCGCCTCGACCTCGACGACTACCGCTACCTGCACTCGACGCGGGCCGAGCTGCTGCGGCGACTCGGCCGAACGGAAGAGGCCCGTGATGCGTACCGTCGAGCGCTGGCGCTGGTCCACGACGACGCCGAGCGGCGCCTGCTCGAGCGGCGGCTCGCGGAGCTCGGCGGGGTTGCCGGCCCATCCCGACGATGGTGAGGAGCCTCTCCGCGGGCTGTTCGTGATGTCTGGTGGTGTCCTGTGCGTTCCCGTTGGGTAGCACGGCGGGTAGCAGCGAGGCAAGCGAGACTTGCCACGCGCAATGGGCTCCACGAGGCAGCTCGGCTGCCCGACCGCATGGAGCCGATGCCGCGAGTCGGTGGGGGCCTAGGACGATCGGATGCGGCGGACCATCTCACGGGCACCGACGATGGGAAGTCCTCGCACCGTCACCTTGTCGAAGTGTCGATCTCGGGTGACCAGAGCGTCCGCCTTCGCAGTTGCGGCGAGAGCGACGAGATAGTCGTCCTTCGGGTCGTCCGGCGCCACGCGCAGGGGATCGACTGGATCGTCCAGCAGGATCCCTTCGTCGGAGAGGCGGATCGCAAAGCCATCGGCCTCCTCTCGAGAGATGTCGTACTTCTTGGCGATCCGAGGATGCAGCAGAGCCTTTCGGACCTCGTAGACGAGCTGCGGGCAGACGATCAGTTCGAACTCACCGTCTTGCCAGAGATCGATCAGCTCGGATGTTGCCCTGGAGGAGGTCAGTGTTCCCGCGATGAGGCAATCGGCATCGATGACGATGCGGATCGTCAGGACTTCCTCTTGCGCCGGCCCTGTCCCCTGACCTCGTGAACCACCTCGGATGCCAGGTCGAGGGCCTCATCCTCGGAGAGCCGGGCCTTCGCCCTGATCCTGTCGATCACCCCCAGCCCCTCGCGCAGCGCGGCCTCAAGGACTTCGGACTGACTCCTACTGGATCGAGCGGCCCGGATCCGGACCTGACGCATCAGTGTCTCGTCGATCGAAAGCGTCGTCTTCACCTTCGCCATATCGCCATATTGCCATCTCGCCCTCCACGCCGCAACGGTGGACCGTGGTCCCTGAATGCGAAGGCCAGCGAGGGCCGAGTAAACTGCACATGAGGATTGGACTGCGTCAGAGCCTTTGACCGCCTCTTGGCGTCAAATTCACACGTCCTCGGATCCCCGTCGGCACCCTCCATCTCGATCACGAACACGGCCCGATGACCCCCTTTCGGCCGGACCGGCGAGAAGCCGGCTTCTGAGCGGCTCCCTGAGGCCCGTTGGCGGCGGTTCCGGGGTGAGACGCCCGGCCGTTCGCCGCGGCCCGGGCGGCCCTGGCCCGCTCCATCCCTCTCCTGCGGGCCTCGAGGATCGCTGTGTGCCGACCGCCGTGCCGCTCCGCCGGGGTCACGAACCCCAGGCTCTGGTGCACCCCGACGTCGCTGACTAGAGTGGATGAACCGGTCGATGAGCGCCAGGACCTCGGTGGGGGTCATGGAGGCGGTGTCGGCGTCGTACAGGCGCTCGCACTTGGGCCTGGCCATCCAGTACTCGCAGCTCCCGTTATCGGTGGGGTCCGGGGACGGGAGAAGCTCTGCACCACGCCGAGGTCGAAGAAGAACTGCCGGGTCGACCGCAAGGTCATCTGGATCCCCCGGTCGCTGGCGGCGAAGGGGAGCTCCGTTCCTCCGAGAGCAGGGCGTGGGGGCGGCGACGGGCCACCAGCGGGCGTCATGACCGCGTCGGGGAGCAGGCCCACCGGATCCCGTCAGCCACCGCCGGAAGCGGCGGGGATCGAGCATCAGGGCCTCACAGGCCCGCTCGGCGATGATGTGGAGCTTGAGCGGCGCCGGGAGACGGCGTCCGGTGATGCGACCGATCAAGCCTCATCGACTCTTCCCGCAGCAGCGTGTTCTCGCTGGCGAGCTCCTTCAGGGCCTTCGAGGTCAGCTCGAGGTCGCGCTCCAGGGCGGCCCGCTCGGGGTCCCGGCGGGGCCGGCCGGGGCCCTTGGCCAACGCGTCGGTGGCCCCCTGCTTCACGCGCTCCCGGATCGCCCGGAGCCGCCAGGGGTGATCCCCCACCGCCGGCACACCTCGGCGTCGGAGGCTCCCCTGCGGGAGATCTCCAGGAACACCTGCCACTTCTGCTCGGCCGTGAGGCGCTTGCGACGCTGCACCCGCTCCTCCATCGCGTCCCCTTCCCGGGTGTGTACCACCCTGGTCGAGAAGGGTGCCAGTCGAGGCCCCTGTGGTGTGGGATCTCCCGCCAGTCAAAACGGGCGGAAGGTCAGACCGCAACCCACAACCAGGAGACTCGTCTCAAAGTCCCTGGTCAGAGGAGTGGGGCGGGGAGGACTCGAACCTCCGACCGGCGGATTATGTGGGCGAACGGTGTCTTCAAAGCCTCCTATTCGATGGCGGCCGCCGCCATCGCCTCCTCTCTGTCATGGCAATCGCGCAAAGCCACGATCCTTCCCTCGCGCACCGTGAACACGGCGTAGTTGCGATCGTCAGCCTTCCTCACGCGGTACGCATCGACCCCTGGAGACCGCACCATGACCATCACCCGGTCGCCGCTTGCGGCCACCTCCTCGAGTTCCGCCTTCAGCCCACGCTCGGCTTGGCGCTCCAAGGCGATCTTGAGCTCGTGGCGGCCGTGGCACACCTGAGGCTCCGGGTCCTCCACGCTGGGATCGAGGTAGGTCCACTCGAGGTCCGGATCGACGAACTGGAGCATCGCCGCCACGTCGCCCCGGGAGTACTCCTCGTACGCTTTGCGGATCAATTCCTCGGCTTCGTTCGACATCGGATCCTCCCCTCTTGTCGTTGTGCGTGCGCAAGCGGGGGCCCGAAGCCCCCAGAAGAGAGGCGGCGCTCGAGCTGCCGCCGGGCCACGGTCTGCTCGGCGACGACAAACGACCATAAGGAACAGCCGGTGGCCGGAGAGGCCAGCCAACCGAACCCCGTGACGTGGTGAGCGGGGCGGTCAGGGTCAGCCGAACGGTCGCATCCACGACCAGTATCGAATGGAGGAGCGGAGCGCGCAAGGCGCGGGGTGTCAGGGTTGGCGCCGGGTGCGCGTTCAGCTACGACCTCCGCGCAGAGCGACGTCTTTCACCCTCCGCCATATCGTGAATCCGTGCCTCTCGCTGAGCGCCTGACCGCCCAGCTCCTAGCCGAGCCGCCGGCTCGCGACCCCCTGTCGGTCGCGGAGCGCCTGCTGGCCGTCCAGGCGCAGGACCTGCGGGGAGCCGGCTGGCGATCCGAGCCCGGACCACCGGGTCACCGCCTCCGACATCGATCGCGCTCTCACCGAAGACCGATCCCTCCTCGTCACCTGGCTGAACCGCGAGACGCTGCACCCAATCCAGGCCGTGGACTATCCGTGGCTTCACGCCCTCACCACCCCACCGCTCCACACAGCCAATGCGCGCCGCCTGGCCCAGGAGGGCGTCTCACCGGATCTCGCCGACCGTGGAGTGGACGTCGTCGAGCGCTCCCTCGCCCGTGACGGGCCGCTCACCCGCAGGCAGCTCGGCGACCGGATCCGAGCGGCGGGGGTTGCCACCGTTGCCTCCGTCCACTACGCGGTCCTCTGGCCACCGGGGCTCTGATAGAGCCCCGGTGCACTGGCACTGAAAGAATGGAATCTCCACGCGGACTAACTGGGCGCTGGCAGCCCAGAGATCCCGAGCAAGGATCTGTAGGGATTCCGCTCGGATCTGCTCCTGTGACAGTGAAGGACCAGATGTGCTGGTGGATACGAGCCCTCGGGGCGAGCTGGAACGCCTGTACCGGGACCAGCGGGACCGGATGTGGCAGGCCGTATTCGCTTCGCCGGGGATCGGGAGGTGGCGAGCGACGCCGTGGCCGAGGCATTCGCGCAGGCGCTGAGGCGCGGGGACGCAATCCGATCCCCGGAGCGCTGGCTGTGGCGCACGATCTTCCGCATCGCCGCCGGGGAGCTGAAACAGACGGGACGCCACACGACCGACCGGATGGAGGGCTCCTACGAGATGAACGACCTGGCCCGGGACCTTCTCCCGACCGCCATCGGTCACGGCCGCTCGAGGGAGGCTGCGCGAGGTGCTACGAAACTGCTCGTCGTGCTCTGGTGGCAACAGTCCGGGGTGCCGTCAGCCTCCGCGTCAGACTCTTGGTCGGGCTCATGGCGCCAAGAAGTGACGACGTCGCCACGAGCGGCCGGGCCCCATTTTCATCCGTCGTGGGTGGTCGCCGCAGGCGCCCATGTGTGGCTCTTGACTATTCCTCGGAACGACAAGAGTCCGATGGCTGCACCCGAGAATGACTGGTTTCAACTTCCAGCCCTGAGAGGTTCTCAACCGCCGCTGGACAGCGCTACGGACGCTTGTCGCGCACTTCGTCGGTGGACCGCACAGCATTCGCAGAGCGCTTGACGGCCCGATCAAGCCGAAGCCTCATGGCCCGATCATGGACCTGACCATTGGATGTGCAGGACCGGGGCGAACTTTGCGTTGTCGAACGACTCCGCGACGCGCTTGCCGGATCCCGCGATGACGAGAACGATCGCGTTCCCTGCAGCCCAGTTGGTCGTCGGCCCGACGATCTCCTGGATCACGCTCGTCAGACCGGGTGTGCGTTCTGCCGGTCCCCGTTCTGCCTTCACCCAGGCAGGGGGTGTCCACGACACCGAGGTGTTCGTGAGCGTCCTGGACGTGACGTTGAACTTCGCGGTCGTAAACGTCGGGGCGTCGTCGATCGCCTGACCGTGGATCGACAACGTGGTCGCCTCAGATG